>VYKW01000111.1_pt1 | contig 36316 bp, 31 predicted proteins | sample 5114451 | NCBI WGS metagenome assembly VYKW01 (sample SAMN12291784, study PRJNA351875) | freshwater metagenome | isolation source: freshwater lake | place: USA: Michigan, Gull Lake | collected 2013-08-08
CGGCATCCTGCGGACGCGGCGCGCCCGGCTGGGGCGGGCGCATCGCGAAGTCGGGCGGGATCACCAGTGGCGCCTGACGCGCGACGGCGAATTCGTCGGGACGCTTGCGGTCGCCCAACATGCCGCTGCCACAGCTGGCGAGCAGGGTCGCCGAGCCGCAGATTGCGGCAACAAGCACGGACTTACGCATTGGCATTCTCCACAGGGGCGCCGGTTTCATCGGCCTTGGGTTTCTCACGCACGAACAGCGCCCGGATGAGCAGGATCAGGACGCCGATGGTAATCGCAGCATCGGCGACGTTAAAGACCAAAAAAGGGCGCCAGTCGCCAAAGTGCAGATCGGCATAGTCGACGACATAGCCAAAGCGCACGCGATCGACGATATTGCCGAGCGCGCCGCCGAGCACCAGCGCCAGCGCCAGCAGGTCCGGTCGGTTCTGCTCCTTGAGCATCCACCAGCCCACGCCGCCGGCAATCACCCCGGTCAGCGCGACCAGCGCCCAGCGCATCGTGTCGGTCTCCGCCGCCAGTAGGCCCAGCGACACGCCGATATTGGCGACGAAGCGCAGGTCGAAGAAGGACACGACCTCAATCGCCTTGCCCGGTGCGTCGATACCCAGCCCCTCGACCACCCATGCCTTCATCGCCTGATCGGCGACGAAGATCAGCAGGGCAAGGGCGAAGCCGATCGTGCGGTTGCGAGTCATCAGTCCCATGTCTTTCAGGAAACTACCGAGTCGCAGCGGTGGCACAGCATGCCGTCGGCTTCAACCTCCGGAAGCAGACGCCAGCAGCGGCCGCACTTCTTGTGCTCGGTCCGCGTGACCGCGACGCCCGCGTCATCGCCGTGATGCACATCGGCGACGATGAACACCTCGGCGAGCTCGGCGGCGGGGCGCAGCAGGTTCGGCACCGTCACCTCGGCCTCCAGGCTGGAGCGAATCACCTTCTCGCGCCGCAGCGGCTCGATCGCCTCGGTCACCGCCTCGCGCTGGCGGCGGATATCCTCCCACTCGGTGGTGATCAGATCGTCGCCGGGCAGGGCGGGGAGCTCGGGCCATTCCAGGAAATGGACCGATCCATCCTCGGATGGATAGCGCGCCTGCCACACTTCCTCAGCGGTGAACGCCAGGATCGGCGCGGCATAGCGGACCAGTGCGTGGAACAGCACGTCCAGCACCGTGCGATACGCCCGCCGCTTCGGGCTGTCCGCCGCGTCGCAATACAGGCAATCCTTGCGGATATCGAAGAAGAAGGCCGACAGGTCCTCGTTCATGAAATCCGACAGCGCGCGGGCGTAGCGGTTGAACTCATACGCCTCCGCCGCCGCCTTCAGCTCGACATCGAGCATGCCGAGCTTGTGGAGCACATACAGCTCCAGCTCGGGCATCTTCTCGACCCCGACCTTCTCGGCATCGCTAAACCCATCGAGCGCGCCGAGCAGATAGCGGAAGGTATTGCGGATCTTGCGATACGCGTCGCCCGTGCCCGCCAGCACTTCCTTGCCGATCCGCACATCCTCGAAATAATCGGTCTGCGCGACCCACAGCCGCAGGATGTCCGCGCCGCTCTCGCCGATGATCTTGAGCGGATCGACGACATTGCCGAGCGACTTGGACATCTTGCGCCCCTGCCCGTCGAGCGCGAAGCCATGCGTCAGCACCGCGTCATAGGGCGCACGCCCGCGCGTCCCCGCGCTCTCCAGCAGCGACGACTGGAACCAGCCACGATGCTGGTCCGACCCTTCGAGATACAGGTTCGCGCGCACGCCCGCGCCATAGCGCGCCTCGATCACGAAGCTGTGCGTCGAACCGCTGTCGAACCACACGTCGAGGATGTCGTTGACCACCTCATAATTGGCGAGGTCATAGTCCGGGCCAAGCAACGCCTGATGATCCGCCCCGAACCATGCGTCCGCGCCGCCGGCACGGAATGCGTCGAGGATACGGGCGTTGACGCCTTCGTTGCGCAGATAGTCGCCGCTCTGGCGGTGGACATAAAGCGGGATCGGCACTCCCCACGCACGCTGGCGCGATATCACCCAGTCCGGGCGGCCTTCGACCATCGCATGGATTCGGTTGCGGCTCTTTTCCGGCACCCACCGCGTGCGCTCGATCGCGTCGAGCGCGAGGTTGCGCAGGGTCGGGGCGTTGTGCGGGGCAATCGGCATGAAGCCCGCAAAATCGGCCGCACCGGCGGCTGATTCGTCTTCGGCCGATGCGACGGCACCCGCCGGACGGTCCATCGGGATGAACCACTGCGGCGTGCAGCGGAAGATGATCTTCGCCTTCGACCGCCAGCTATGCGGATAGCTGTGCGCGAAATCGTCCGACGCAGCGAGCAGCGCCCCGGCGGCGCGCAGGTCGGTGCAGATCGGCCCGTCGGCTGCGACGAACTTCTTATTGATCACCGACCCCTGACCGCCCAGCCACAGCCAGTCGGCGCGGTACATCCCCGCATCGTCGACCGCGAACACCGGATCGATGCCATGCGCCTTGCACAGCAGGAAATCGTCCTCGCCATGATCGGGCGCCATATGGACCAGGCCGGTACCGGCGTCGGTGGTGACGAACTCGCCCGCCAGGAGCGGGCGCGGCTTGGCGAAGAATCCGCCGAGATGGTGCATCGGGTGGCGGGCGGTGGCACCGGCGAGGTCGGAGCCTTTGCCACGCCAAGCCACGGTCCATTGCTTGTCCTGCTGTACCTTATCCATCCGGAGGTGCAGATTGGCCTTCAGCTCGGCTGCAACGAGGATACCTCTAGTCCGGACTAGCTCGTGACCTACCTCAAGCAGGTCGTCGTGCGGCACGTGGAGTTCGTACTCAACCTCCGGCCCATAAGCCAAAGCCTGGTTCACCGGGATCGTCCACGGAGTGGTCGTCCAGATCACCGCATGCGCGCCGACCAGCTCCGGCGCGTTCGGCGCATCGACAATCTCGAACGCGACGTCGATCTGGGTCGACACCACATCCTCATATTCGACCTCGGCTTCGGCCAGCGCGGTCTTTTCGACCGGCGACCACATCACCGGCTTGGCCCCGCGATACAGCTGACCCGACTCCGCGAACTTCAGCAATTCGCCTGCGATCGTCGCTTCGGCGTCGAACTTCATGGTGAGGTAGGGATCGTCCCAATCGCCCATCACCCCCAGCCGCTCGAACTGCCCGCGCTGCACCGCGACCCATTTCTCGGCATAGGCGCGGCATTCGGCGCGGAACTCCGCCGCCGGCACCTCGTCCTTGTTCAGCTTCTTGGCGCGATACGCTTCCTCGATCTTCCACTCGATCGGCAGGCCGTGACAGTCCCAGCCGGGGACATAGGGCGCGTCCTTGCCCATCAGCGACTGGCTGCGAACGATGATGTCCTTGAGGATCTTGTTCATCGCATGGCCCATGTGAATGTCGCCATTCGCGTAAGGCGGGCCATCATGCAGGATGAAGCGCTCACGCCCCGCGCGCTGCTCGCGCAGCCGGTGATAGAGGCCGAGTTTTTCCCAGCGCGCCAGGATCTCCGGCTCCTTGGCGGCAAGGCCGGCCTTCATCGGAAAGTCGGTCTTCGGCAGGAAGACGGTGTCGCGCCAGTCGCGCTGCGTGTCGTTGGTGTCGGTCATGGGTCTGCGCCGATTAGAGGAAAGCGGGAAACTGTGAAAGCGCCAAGCCCCTCCCGATCAGCCGGGAGGGGCTAAGTAATTCGCAGCGCCGCCCGTGCATCCTCGCAATCGCGCGCAATCTGCGCCTTCAGCGTGTCGAGATCGTCATATTTCGCCTCGTCGCGCAGGAAGTCGATCAGCTGGACCTCCACGCTCTGGCCATAGAGATCGCCGGAGAAATCGAAGAAATAGGGTTCGAGCAGCTCGACCGGCGGGTCGATCGTCGGCCGGATGCCGAGATTGGCGACCCCGTCGACCACCCGCCCATCCTCTAGCCGCCCGCGCACCGCATAGATGCCAAAACGCGGGCGCAGATACGCGCCGAGCCGGATATTGGCGGTGGGATAGCCGAGCTCCCGGCCCAGCTTTGCGCCACCTTCCACGACACCTTCGATCGCGTAGGGGCGCGTCAGCAGCGCCGCCGCCTCACGCGGCTGGCCTTGGCGCAGCGCATCGCGGATGCGGCTGGACGAGACGACCTCGCCCTCCGCCGCAACCGCCGCCACGGTATCGACGCTGAATCCCAGCTCCGCGCCGAGTTCCGCGAGCACCGCGACATTGCCGTCGCGCCCCTTGCCAAAGGTAAAGTCCGCGCCGGTGACGACGCCCCCCGCGCCGATCAGCTCGACCAGCCGCTGCTGCGCAAACTCCCGCGCCGACAGGCTCGCGAGGGCGGCGTCGAACCCGAACACCAGCATCGCGTCCGCGCCCGCCTGTGCAAACAGCCGCGCGCGCTGGTCCAGCGTGGTCAATCGAAAGGGCGGGGTATCGGGCCGAAAATGCCGCACCGGATGCGGATCGAACGTCGCGACGATGACCGGACGCCCTTCATCGCGCGCACGCGCCACGGCACGGCCCACCACCGCCTGGTGGCCGCGGTGAAAGCCATCGAAATTCCCCAGCGCAACGATCCCGCCGCGCAGGTTCGCGGGGACCGAAGCCGCTCCGTCCAGCCGCTCCATCGGCGCGGCTATAGGGAGGGAGGGGGCGGGGATCAATTTGGTTCGTGGGTCGAGCAGGGGAGAGTTTGATTCACGCTAAGTCGCGAAGACGCCAAGAAGGTGGTTCGCGCAGAGGCGCGGAGAACGCGGAGCAGTATTGCTGGCGCGTAGCGCCCGTCTCATTGACGGCACCGCGCGCGGATCGCTTAGCATTGGAGGCCGCTGGCGCGGCAAACTTTGCGATCTCTGCGTCCTCCGCGCCTCTGCGCGAACAGGCCTTCTTCTCTTCGCGTGAATCAAAACCCTATTTCCCCGGCGTCATCCCCGCGCGCACCACCCGCAACACATTGCCGCCCATCACCTTGCCGATCTCCTCCGGCGTGAACCCGCGATCGACCAAAGCCTGCGTCACATAAACCAGCTGCGCCGTATCGAACCCGGTCGTCGTCGCGCCGTCGAAGTCCGACCCCAGCCCGACATGGTCGATCCCCACCAGGTCGCGAACATGCGCGATCGCGGCGGCGACCTTTTCCGGCTCGGTCCCGCAAATCGCCGCGTCCCAATATCCGATGCCGATCACGCCGCCGGTCTTCGCCACGCCGCGAATCTCGGCGTCGCTCAGGTTGCGGTTGACCTTGCACACCGCCTGCACGCCGCCATGGCTGGAGACGACCGGGCGTTTGGCGATCTTCAGCACCTCGGCGACGGTCGCGTGGCTCGAATGCGCGATGTCGACGATCATGCCGAGCTGTTCCATCCGCGCGATCGTCTGGCGGCCGAGCGGGGTTAGCCCGCCCTTTTTCTCGCCATGCATCGACCCGGCAATCTCATTGTCGAAGAAATGCACCAGCCCCGCCATGCGGAACCCCGCGTTGTAGAGCCGATCGAGATTCTCGATCTTGCCCTCCATATTCTGCAGCCCCTCGATCGACAGCAGTCCCCCGACCGCCTTCTGCCCCGCCGCGCGCGCGGCAAGCAGCGCGTCGAGCTCGCCGGGCGATCGGATCACATGCAGCCGCCCGTCCGACCGCGCGGCGGCGCGCTCCAGCTTCTGCGCGTGGAACAGCGAGCGTTCGAGCAGCGAGGTCCAGGTGCGCGGCGGCTGCAACTGCGCCACCGCCAGCATCGTGATGTTGTCGGTCTCGGCGCTGTTGGCGTCGTAATTCTGGTTCTTCGGCGTCTTGGTCACCGACGAAAACACCTGCAGCGCGACATTCCCCTCGATCAGCCGGGGCAGGTCGACATGACCGCGCGATGCGCGCTCCAGCACGTCGCGTTTCCACAGCAACGTGTCCTCATGCATGTCCGCGATCTGGAGCGTCGCGTGGAGCTTGCGGGTCGAGTCGGTGACGGTGGGAAGCTTGGTCGCGACGATCCGGTTCATGTCCTTTTCGACGATGCCGGGGGCGAGGATGAGAAAGGCGGCGACTGCCACCGCGATTAGCGCGAGCGCGCCCCAGAGCCATTTTTTCATCAGCGATCTCCCTCCCCGTCACCCCCGCGAACGCGGGGGCCCATCTCCTACCGCGTCGACAAGCCGCGCCGGTGCGACTCGCGGTCAGTCCCGGAGATGGGCCCCCGCGTTCGCGGGGGTGACGAAGGGGCGGATTGGCCGCGCTGTCAACGTTCCAGCGTGACGAAGCTGTAGGCCGGCCGCTCGCCCTCGGCGGGGTGATCCTCGCGCGCAACCTCGCGCCACTCCGCCCCGAAAGCCGGCACCACCGCATCGCCCTGCGGCGACACATGCACTTCGGTCAGCTCGATCCGCTCGGCAAGTGGCAGAAATAAAGCGAAAATCTCCGCCCCGCCAATGATCGCTACATCGCCCTCACCCGCGACCGCCAGCGCCTCGTCAACCGAATGCACCACCTCCGCCCCCTCCGCGCGCCACGCAAGATCGCGGGTCAGCACGATATGGCGGCGGCCGGGCAGGGGGCTGGGAAAGCTCTCAAAGGTCTTGCGCCCCATCACCATCGGCTTGCCCATGGTCTGCGCCTTGAACCGCTTGAGGTCCGCAGGCAGCCGCCAGGGCAGGTCGCCATCGACCCCGATGACGCCATTCTCGGCCCGCGCGAGGTGAAAGCTGATCAAACCGCCACCGCGCCCTTGATATGCGGCTGTGCGACATAGTCGTGCAGCGCGAAATCCTCGAATTCATAGGCGTCGATCGACGGCGGGCGGCGCAGGATTTCGAGCCGGGGCAGCGGGCCGGGCGCGCGCGTCAGCTGCAACTCGGCCTGTTCGACATGGTTGGAGTAAAGGTGGCAATCGCCACCGGTCCAGATGAACTCGCCGACCTCCAGATCGCATTGCTGCGCCAGCATATGGGTCAGCAGCGCATAGCTGGCGATGTTGAACGGCACGCCGAGGAAGATGTCGGCGCTGCGCTGATACAGCTGGAGCGACAGCTTGCCGTTGGCGACGTGGCACTGGAACAGGCAATGGCACGGGGCGAGCGCCATCGCGTGCAGCTCGCCCGGGTTCCACGCCGACACGACCATGCGGCGTGACGCGGGGCTGGTCTTCAGCGTCTCGATCAGTTCCTTGATCTGGTCGATATGGCGGCCATCCGGTGCCTCCCAGTCGCGCCACTGCTTGCCATAGACCGGTCCGAGATCGCCCGCCTCATCCGCCCATTCGTCCCAGATGCTCACCCGGCGATCCTGCAGCCACTTCACATTGGTGTCGCCGCGCAGGAACCACAGCAATTCGATGAAGATCGATCGGATGTGCAGCTTCTTGGTGGTCAGCAGCGGAAAGCCCTGCGCCAGGTCAAAGCGCATCTGGTGGCCGAACACGCTGCGCGTGCCGACCCCGGTCCGGTCATTCTGCACCGCGCCGTCGCGTAGCGCGCGTTCCATCAGGTCAAGATATTGCCGCATGCGGCAAGCCTAGCTGAGGCGTTGGAAGCCGCCAAGCGCGGTCGCTCCATTTTGGTGTTAAGCCGCTCCGGGATGGACGGGGTTGCGCTCGACCCGGCAGCGGCGGCGCGCGACGCTCTGCCCATGGCTGGCGCGTTGTCCGTAATCTCCCCGGAAGCTCCCCCCGACGCGCTGGCCAGCCGGCTTGCGGCGGAGATTGCCGATGAACGCCGCGAAGTTGCCGCCTTTGCCTTTTGCGATTCGCGCGGGACGGTTCTCGGAACGCGGCGAATCCTGTCGCCCTGCAGCATCTCCGTCGACCTGCCGTTGCGCCGGATTGTCGCCGACGCGGTGCTGCTCGACGCCGTGCGCGTGGTGATGGCGCACAATCACCCGCTGGGTGAGGCCTGGCCCAGCCGTGCCGACCGCGATGTCACCGCGCGACTATCCCGCGCGCTGGCAGCGGTGGAGGTGCGGCTGGTCGATCATGTCGTGGTCGGTCGCGGCGGCGCAACCTGGAGCTTCCGCGCCGCCGGCTTGCTCTAGCGCCTATTCGTCGCCCATCGGCTTGCCGCTCGCCTTGGCGCTCGGGCGGTTGGGGCAGGCCTTGATTGCGGACGGCTCGGGGCGCGGTCCTTCGGCCTTGAACATCGCGATATAGCCCCCCGCCGACGGCATGTCGCGGATCGACACTTGGGCGTAGCCGACCGCGGCGAACTCGCATTTCAGCAGCGCGCGGGGGGTGCCGTGATTCTCGGTCGGGCGATCCGCATCGACCACCACGACCAGCCCGTCGCGGCGCAGCGATGGGCGCATCCGCCACAGGAATTCATAGGGCGATTCGATCTCGTGATACATGTGCACCATGAACACGCGGTCGAAGCTGTTGTCGGGCAGCTTCGGGTCCTCCGGCTCGCCCAGCCGCACGCTGACATTGTCGAGCCGGTCGCGCGCCACACGCTGCGCCAGTGCGTCGCGGACCTCGGGGACGATATCCTGCGCCAGCACCCGGCCCTTGGTTCCGACACGCGCGGCGAGGCGGACGGTGTAATAGCCTTCGCCCGCGCCGATATCGGCGACGGTCGTGCCGGGGCGAATCTCGGCGAGGTTCATCACCGTATCGGCCTCGTTCAGCCGGTCGCGCGCTTCTTCGGTGGACCAGCGCGACGACACGATCGGCGCGACCGGGCGGTCGGCGGCGGGGAATGCCAGCTGCTCGCTCGGCTCGGGCTGCGGGCGCGGGCGCGTCTCGTCACACCCGGCGATCAGCAGCGCCGGGGTCAGGAACAACGCAGCGCCGGCCAGTCTCAATCGACGTCCTCCACCTCGACCGTTTCGCCGGTCACGCGTTGTGATAGCGCAGCTGCCATGAACGGGTCGAGAGCCCCGTCGAGCACATCGGACGGCGCGGTCGAAGTGACCCCGGTGCGCAGATCCTTCACCAGCTGATAGGGCTGGAGGACGTAGCTGCGGATCTGATGGCCCCAGCCGATCTCGGTCTTGGCGGTATATTCGCCCAGCGCCGCGGCCTCGCGCTTCGCCAGTTCGGCCTCATAGAGCCGCGCCTTCAGCATCCCCATCGCGGTCGCGCGGTTCTTGTGCTGCGACCGGTCCTGCTGGCTGGCGACGATGATGCCCGATGGCACGTGGGTGATGCGCACCGCCGAATCGGTGGTGTTGACGTGCTGCCCACCCGCGCCCGAAGCGCGGTAGGTGTCGATCTTCAGGTCGCTCTCGTTGATCTCGATGTCGATCGAATCGTCGATCACCGGATAGACCCACACCGACGAGAAGCTGGTGTGCCGCCGCGCCGAGCTGTCATAGGGCGAGATGCGGACAAGGCGGTGCACGCCGCTCTCGGTCTTGGCATAGCCATAGGCGTTTTCGCCCTTGATCAGCAAAGTCGCGGACTTGATCCCGGCCTGTTCGCCAGCGTGATAATCGACCAGCTCGACCTTGAACCCATGGCGCTCGGCCCAGCGCGAATACATGCGCTGCAGCATTTCGGCCCAGTCCTGGCTCTCGGTGCCGCCTGCGCCCGAATGCACTTCGAGATAGGTGTCGTTGGCGTCGGCCTCGCCGGAGAGCAGCGCCTTGACCTTGTCCTGCTCGGCGCGTTCGGCGAGCGCGGCGAGGCCCTGCGTGCCTTCGACCGCCATCTCCTCATCACCCTCGGCCTCGGCCATTTCGATCAGCTCGGCGGTTTCGGCCAGCTCGCGCTCGATTGCGCGGGTCGCGGTGATCGATTCGTCGAGACGGCGGCGCTCGCGCATCACCTCCTGCGCCTCGCGGGGCTTGTCCCACAGCGTCGGGTCTTCGACGCGCGCATTGAGCTCGTCGAGCCGGCGTAGCGCCTTGTCCCAGTCGATGAAGCGGCGCAGCAGGGCGAGCGCGGCGTTGATCTTGTCGGCATATGCCTGCGCTTCGGCGCGCATCGGGAAACCTTTCAAATAATCTGCGCCGGAAGCCGGCCTTTGCAGGCGCGCGGGCCTAGTAGATTCCACCCTCGCGTTGCAAGAAGTCGCTGTCGCGCGGCCCGTCCTGCTGCACCGCTTTCTTCTTCACCTCCGCCTTGGGCGCTTCCTCCTCCCCCCGGCTGCGGCGGCGCGGTTCGCTCTCGGGCTTGAACGCTTCCCAGATCACCGCGCCCTTGGGGTCGGTGCCGGGCCAGGCGCCGAACACGCGCTTGCCGGTGGTGCGGTCGATGCGGACCATGCGCACGCCGGCAGGGGCGGTGAAGGGTAGGACATCCTCCTTCTCCAGCGCCTTTTGCGCGAATGCCTTGTAGATCGGCGCGGCGATCGTCCCGCCCTGGGCATAGCCGCCCAGGTTCACCGGCGTGTCATAGCCCATATAGAGGCCAGCGATCATCTGCGGCGTACCGCCGATGAACCACACGTCGCGCGGACCGGACGAGGTGCCGGTCTTGCCCATGATCGGGCGGTTGAGATCGCGCAGGACCGTGGCGGTGCCGCGCTGGATCACGCCTTCGGTGATATGCACCATCTGATACGCGCTCATCGCGTCGAGCACCTGCCGCGCGCGGTTGACCGGGCGGGGCATCGGCTTGCCGTCCCAATCGGGCATGTTGCAGCGGTCGCACGGGCGCCAATTCTCGGGCCACACCACCTTGCCATGGCGGTTCTGGACGAAGTCGATCAGCGTCGGATTGAGCGCGCGGCCATGGTTGACCAGGATCGAATAGGCGTTGACCATCCGCATCACCGTCGTCTCGCCCGCGCCGAGCGCATAGGATAGATAGGGCGGATATTTCTGCTGGCTGACCCCCATGCGCTGCATCAGGTCGACCACCTTGTCCATGCCGGTCTGGTTCGCCGCCTGCACGGTCATCAGGTTGCGCGACTGTTCGATGCCCCAGCGCATCGTCTTTGGTCCTGCGCCGCGGGTGTTGCCGAAGTTGCGGAAGCATTTCTCGCCCAAAGCTGCGCCCTGCCACACGCAGAACGGGCCATCGACGATGATCGACGCCGGCGTCATCCCGTTTTCGAGGGCGGCGGCATAGACGATCGGCTTGATCGTCGACCCCGGCTGGCGCTGGGCCTGGGTCGCGCGGTTGAACGCCTGAACCGTGGCGTCGAAGCCGCCTTGCATGGCGAGGATACGCCCGCTGCGCGGGTCCTGCACCACCATGCCGCCCGAAATCTTGGGCACCGAGCGCAGGCCGAACACGCCGCCCTCCGGAGCCACCGCAATCACATCGCCGGGTTTCAGTGCGGCAAAGGCGGTGCCGCCCTTGCCACGCACCGGCATCTGCGCCCCGCCGCGCGGCAGCACGCCGATGCGGCCATCGCCAAAGCCGATCTGCGCGCTGCCCGCTGTCTTGGAAATCACGATCGCCGCGCGCCAATCCTCATAATCGAGGTCGATATTCTCGTTGAGCAACGCGCTGCGCCAGCCATCGCCCTCGAACGGCTTTTCGCGCATCGGCCCGGACCAGCCGCGCCCGCGATCGTAACGGAGCAGGCCATCCCGCAGCGCATTTTGCGCAGCCTTTTGCACTTCCGGATCGAACGAGGTGCGGACCCACAGCCCCCCGGAATAGACGCTGTAGGGGCCGTCGGTTTCCTCGTCGCCGAACTTGTCGATCAGTTGGCGGCGCACTTCCTCGATGAAATAGCCGCCGAGGGGATCGGTCTTGGGCGTCTTGCGCGGCACCGCGCCCAGCGGCGCGGCGACTGCGGCGTCATGCTGCGCCTGGTCGATATAGCCGTTTTCGCGCATCTGCCCGAGCACCCAGTTGCGCCGTTCGATTGCGCGCTTCTCGTGCCGCTCGGGCATATAGTTGCTGGGCCCCTTGGGCAGGATCGCGAGATAGGCGAATTGCGGGATGGTCAGCTCGCGCACGCTCTTGTCGAAATAGGCATTGGCCGCCGCTTCGACCCCGAACGCATTCCGCCCCAGTGCAATCTGGTTGAGGTAGAGTTCGAGAATCTGTTCCTTGGACAGCGAATTTTCGATCCGGAACGCCAGGATCGCCTCGCGCGCCTTGCGGACATAGCTGACCTCGTTGGTCAGCAGCAGATTCTTCGCCACCTGTTGCGTGATGGTCGATGTGCCGCGCGGCGTTTCGCCGCTGGTCAGCCCCTGCCATGCCGCACGGACGAGGCCGGGATAATCGACGCCGCTATGCTGGAAAAAGGTCTTGTCCTCGGCCGACAGGAACGCCCCGACCATAAGCTTGGGATATTCCTGATAGGACAGCTCGACCCGGCGATCGCGGGCGTAGCTGCGCAGCGGCGTCCCGTCGCCCGCGCGGATATTGGTCGGCAGTGGCGGTTCATAGCTGCGCAGCTTGTCGACCGAGGGCAGGTCGCGCAGGAACAGCGCCCACAGCACGACCGTGCCGACCCCCGCGAGCAGCGCGAGCCACGCCAGCACCTTGAACCACCAGGTGCGGCGGATCGCGGTAAAGCGGTCGCCAGCATCTTCACGCGTGAATTTCAGCACGAAATTGGGTTGGGTGTCGTCCGCCATCGGGCGCGGGGTTTAGCAGGATATCGCCGCCTTGCCAGCGGGGGATGCGACGGGGTGAGGGGAGGGGTGGAGCAACGGCGTCTATTCAAAAATCCTCCCCGGAACGGGGAGGTGGCATCGCGTAGCGATGACGGAGGGGGCCCGAGGCAACCGATTCCGTTGCCTCGGGGCCCCTCCACCACCCGCTGCGCGGGCGGTCCCCCTCCCCGTTCCGGGGAGGATTTTTCAGCTACCGCGCCGCCATCCGTGTCGCGAAGTGGATCGCCACGGCGCGGTCGACACTCTGCGCCACCCGCTTGCGGCCATCGGCAGTGTTGAGCAGCGCGACGTCGCTCGGGTTCGAGATATAGCCCGCCTCGAACAGGATTGAGGGCATGTCAGGTGCCTTGAGCACCAACAGCGACGCCATGCGGTGCGGGCTGTCCTTTACCGGGATCAAGCCCTGCGCCTCACGCCCCAGCAGCCGGGCGAACTTGGCCGATGCGTTCATCGTCTCACGCTGGGTCAGGTCGATCAGGATCGACGAGACGTCGCGATTGGTGCCTGCCAGATCGATTCCGGCAATCACATCCGACTTGTTCTCACGCGCCGCCAAGCGCGCTGCTTCCTTGTCGGATGCCACTTCGGAGAGCGTGTAAATCGTCGCCCCGCTCGCGCCCTGATGTAGCGCCGCGTCGCAATGGACCGAGATGAACAATGCCGCGCCGAGCGCCCGGGCGACCTCGAACCGGTCGCGATGGACCAGATAGCGGTCATCCTCCCGGGTCAGCGCGACGCGCACGCGGCCCGACGCGATCAGTTCGTCGCGGATCGCCTTGGCGATCTTGAGCGCCAGTTCTTTTTCCTGAATCCCGTCGGCGGAGATTGCGCCGGGGTCATGCCCGCCATGGCCGGGGTCGATCACCACCAGCGGGCGATCATCGTCGGCACCATAGATGCGCGGCATGGCAAAGGGCATCGGCTTGGGCGGTACCGGCACCGACACGCTATAGCTGTGCCGCGACGATGCGCGCACGAAGCTGAACGGCGGGAGGAAGCTCAGCCGCCCTTCCGCAGCGGCGCGGGCGAACCGCGCCTCGTCCACCGTGCGCAGTTCCAGCGTCAGCGTCGATCCATCGGCGCCGAACTTGCCATCGGTGACGATCGCCGGCCGGGCCAGATCGAACACGACGCGCGCGCCATCGCCCTGCGCGGCCTGTCGCACCGAAGCGACCGGTCCACGTGTCTGGTCGGGCGCCGCACCGGGGCGCGCACCCATCAGGTCCAGCGCGATCCGGTTCGGACCCGCCAGGACGAAGCTGCTGGCACCGGCGACCCGTTCGTCAAACCGGATGACGATCCGGTTCGACTGCACGTCGATGGCACGTATGGTTCCTGCCCAACTCGGCGCGCCGTTTAAAAACCCGGCGAGGAGGGCAAGGAAAAAAGACACCCGGGCGATATGCCGCGCCGGGCTGGGGGGGGTCCAGCCCAAAAGCATGCACTCATACTCACAAAATATATTCTCCCTGACGCGACCGGGATAATCACCCGGACCTTCCGGCGCGGTGAAGCCTTGCGGTTAACCCGGCATTCGGCATCTTTTTGCCGGCAAGCGGCAAAGGCTTGCCGGAGGCGGAGCGTTGTTTTTGCATCGCACGCGAAATGTTGCCGCGCGGCCACACCGATGCTAGGCATCGTGTCGACCGATCCCGATTTGGGTTATTCGGTATCCATCGCCGGGCGCATTCGGCCCGGTAATTCAGGTTGACGCTGCATGAGGCAATTTCCGTCCATCCCGCATCGCACCGCTCAGGCGGTCGCGCGCGAGGCGGCGGAGGCGGGCACCTACGGGTCCGGCCGTGCCAATGCAGCAGAGGCATCACCAAACCCCTGCGCCCCCATCTTGAAGGGGCGCAATCTTGTTCGCGCGCCGCGGCTTACACCCGCCTGGCGCGCCCGGAGACCAAATAATGACCATGCGTATGCTGATCGACGCACGCCACCGGGAAGAGACCCGCGTGGCGGTCGTCAAAGGAAATCGAATCGAGGAGTTTGATTTCGAGAGTGCCGAGCGCAAGCAGCTCAAGGGAAATATCTATCTTGCCAAGGTGACCCGCGTCGAACCGTCGCTGCAGGCGGCGTTCGTCGAATATGGCGGCAATCGCCACGGCTTCCTGGCGTTCAGCGAAATCCACCCCGATTACTACCAGATCCCGAAGGAAGACCGCGAAGCGCTGCTGCGCGAAGAGGCGGAGCATGCCGCCGAGGAAGCCGCGCTGCGCGAGGCGGACGATAGCGACGATCACGACCATGACGACGAGGATGGCGACGTCGAGGTGGTCGAGCGCCCGTCCGACGAGGATGAAGAGGGCGGCGAAACCGCCGAGGGTGAGGGCGAAGGCGAGAGCGAGAACGGCAAGGGCCGTCGCCGTCGCGGTCGCAAGGGCAGCGACGACCAGGTCGAGGCGCTGCGTCAGCGCCGCATGAACCTGCGCCGCCGCTACAAGATTCAGGACGTGATCCGCCGCCGTCAGGTGCTGCTGGTTCAGGTCGTCAAGGAAGAGCGCGGCAACAAGGGTGCGGCGCTGACCACCTATCTGTCGCTCGCCGGCCGTTACTGCGTGCTGATGCCCAACACCGCGCATGGCGGCGGGATCAGCCGCAAGATCAGCTCGGCCGCCGACCGCAAGCGTTTGAAGACGATCATGTCGGACCTCAAGCTGCCGCCGTCGATGGGCTGCATCGTCCGCACTGCCGGGCTTCAGCGCACCAAGACCGAGATCAAGCGCGACTTCGACTATCTCGCCCGCCTGTGGGACGAGATCCGCGAAAAGACACTGCAATCCTCAGCGCCGGCACTGGTCTATGGCGACAGCGACCTGATGAAGCGCGCGATCCGCGATATCTATAACAAGGATATCGACGAGGTGATCGTCGAGGGCGATGAAGGCTATCGCCAGGCCAAGGACTTTATGAAGCTCCTGATGCCGAGCCACGCCAAGAAGGTGAAGCATTACAGCGACGCCGTGCCGCTGTTCCAGCGCGCCGGGGTCGAGGAGCAATTGTCGGCGATGTACCACCCGGTGGTGCAGCTGAAGTCGGGCGGTTACCTCGTGATCAACCCGACCGAGGCACTGGTGTCGATCGACATCAACTCGGGCCGTTCGACCCGCGAACATTCGATCGAGCAGACCGCGACCGCCACCAACCTCGAAGCTGCGCAGGAAATCGCGCGTCAGCTGCGGTTGCGCGACATGGCCGGCCTTGTCGTCATCGACTTCATCGACATGGACCATTCGTCCAACGTCCGGAAGGTCGAAAAGGCGATGAAGGAGGCGCTGAAGAACGATCGCGCCCGCATTCAGGTCGGCCGGATCAGCGCGTTCGGTCTGATGGAAATGAGCCGCCAGCGGCTGCGCACCGGCGTGCTCGAAGCATCAACCCGCCAGTGCCCGCATTGCGAGGGCACCGGCCTGGTTCGCACCGCATCGTCGGCGGGCCTGTCCGCGCTGCGCCTGATCGAGGATGAGGCCGCACGCGGTCGCGGGTCGCACATCACGCTGCGTTGCAGCCAGGAAGCGGCCTTCTACGTGCTCAACAACAAGCGCGCGGACATCGCCGAGATCGAGGATCGCTACGGCGTCCGCGTCGAAATCCTGTCGGACGGCGAGCTGGAAGGCGCGCGCATGTCGGTCGAGGCCAGCGGCCCGCCGCCGGCGCACGCGCCGAAGTTTGCGGCCGCGATCCAGGAGGTCGAAGAGGATATCGTTGACGACATCGACGACGAGGAAGAAGACGAAGAGGAAGAAGAAGTCGAGGCCCGCGCCCCACGCGAGCGTCGCGACCGTGGCGAGCGCGCCGAGACCGAGGGTGAGGGCCGCAAGCGCCGCCGTCGCCGCCGTGGCCGTCGCGGCCGCCGTGAGGATGGCGATGCGCCCCAGGCTGGCGATGCCGAACAGGGCAGCGATGGTGAAGGCGCGGACGAGGGCGCAGACGCCGATGCGGACTCGGCCGAGACGGTCGAGGCTGGCGCCGAAGCTCCGGTCGCCGAGAGCGAAGGCGAGGGCCGCAAGCGCCGTCGTCGCGGTCGTCGCGGCGGACGTCGCGGTGCGGGTGGCGAGGATCTGGGTGCCGACACCGAAGCCGCCGACGCCGAGGACGCCGCTCCGGTCGAGTCGGAAGCTGCCGAACTGGTAGCCGAACCTGTCGCTGACGAAGCGCCCGCCAAGCCGAAGCGCAGCCGCCGCAAAAAGGCCGATGCCGAACCGGTGAGCGAAGCGGTCGAAGCGTCTCCGGTGGAAACGCCGGTCGAAGCCTCGGTGGCCGAGGAAGCGCCCGCCAAGCCCAAGCGTACGCGTCGCAAAAAGGGTGAGGAAGCTCCGATTGCCGAGGCCATGCCGGTCGAGGCGGTCGAAGCCCCGGTCGCAGAGGAAGCGCCGGCCAAGCCCAAGCGCAGCCGTCGCAAAAAGGCAGACGAAACTCCGGCCGCGGAGGTGGAGCAGGACCTCGCTCCATCGACCGCGGAGGCAGAGGTCGCACCGACTGAAGCTGCTGAAGCTGCGCCGGTCGCGGCAAACGCCGCCGAAAGCGGCGAGGCCGACACCGCGCCGCGTCGCGGCGGCTGGTGGCAGCGCACCTTCGGGGCCTGATCGGGAAAACAAGGGCGGGGGCCGATGCTCCCGCCCTTTTTTCATTGCCGGTTCATACCGCCTCGACCATCCCGTCCAAATCGCATCTCGTCACCCTGACGGTTGATCGCGGGGGAAAAACCACCATGATGGGCGGCATGAAGCGGCTTGTATCCCTGTTCGCGTTGCTGCTGCTGTGCATCACCAGCCCGGCCTATGCTCAATCGATCCTGCGCGACGCGGAGACCGAAGCGCTGCTCGCCGATATGTCGCGCGACATCATCAAGGCGGCGAACCTCTCGCCCGCCAATGTCCGCATCGTCCTGATCAACGATCAGTCGATCAATGCCTTTGTTGCAGGTGGGCAGACCGTCTATATCCATTCCGGCCTGATCGACTCCGCCTCCACCGCCAATGAGGTGCAGGGCGTGATCGCGCACGAAATCGGCCATATCACCGGCGGCCACGTGCCCTTGGGCGACCGGATGGGGAAGGGCGCGACCGGTATCACCATCCTTAGCCTGCTGCTCGGCGCAGCGGCGATGGCGGCAGGTTCAGCTGACGCCGGGATGGGCCTGATGCAGCTTGGCCAGCGTGCCGCGATGGGCAATTACCTCGCCTTCAGCCGCGCGCAGGAGGCGACCACCGACGCCGCCGGCGCCAAGTTCCTGTCCGGTGCGGGCGTCAGCGGACGTGGCATGCTCGACTTCTTCAAGAAGCTGCAGCAGCAGGAATATCGCTGGGGCCTCAAGCGCGGCAGCGACACCAGCTATGTGATGAGCCACCCGATGTCGGGCGACCGTATCGCGACGCTGACCGCCGATCTTCAGGCCGACCCGGCATGGAACAAGCCCAACGATCCGCAGATCGAGGCACGGTTCAAGCGCGTGCAAGCCAAGCTGCGCGGTTATGTCACCGAACCCAAGGATACGCTGCGCCGCTATCCGGCGACCGACACCAGCGTCACCGCGCGCTATGCCCGCGCCTATGCCTATCATCTCGGCGGCTATCCCAAGGAAGCGGCGGGCGAAGCTGCGGCGCTGGTCCGCGCCGAGCCCGAAAATCCCTATTTTCTTGAGCTGGAGGGGCAGATCCTGCTCGAATCCGGCAAGCCGCGCGATGCGCTGGCGCCGCTCCGCGCAGCGACGGCGAAGACCAATTTCCAGCCGCTGATCGCCACCACCTTTGGCCATGCGCTGCTCGCGACCGAGGATCCGGCGCATCTCGCCGAGGCAGAGACGGTGCTGCGCCAGTCCGTGGTGCGCGACAAGGAAAACCCGTTCGCCTGGTATCAGCTCGGCATGCTGTATGAGCGCAAGGGCGACAGCGCGCGCGCCGCGCTCGCCACCGCCGAACGCGCGAGCATGATCGGCGACATCGGCCGCGCCATCCCCAGCGCGCAGGCGGCGATGGCGGGGCTGCCGCAGGGCACGCCCGACTGGATTCGTGCGCAGGATATCGTCATGGCGGGCCAGGCGATGATGCAGGACAGGAAGCGCAAGTGATCGAAAAACTGGCGAAGAGCCCGCTGGCGCTGGCCGGCATCCTGGTGCTGTCCGGCGTCGTCGGCGGTCTGGTCGTGGTCGGTGTCCAGGCGCTGACGCCCGATGGCGCGGCGCGCGACGACAAGGCAATCGGCAAGGTCGTGCGCGACTATGTGCTCGAAAACCCCGAAATTCTGCCCGAGGCGATGAAGCGCCTGCAGGAGCGCGAAAGCGCCAAGGTGGTGGCCGCCAACCGCGCGACGATTTTCGACGCCTATGCCGGGGCATGGGAAGGCAATCCGTCGGGCGATGTCACCGTGTCGGTGTGGATGGACTATGCCTGCGGCTATTGCCGCGCCAGCCTGCCGATCATCGCGCGGCTGGTGGCGGAGGATCCCAAGGTCCGCATCGTCTATCGCGAACTCCCCGTGCTGAGCGAGGGCAGTCGCGTCGCCGCGCGCTGGGGCCTCGCCGCCGCCGAACAGGGCAAGTTCAAGCCGTTCCACATGGCGCTCTACTCGGGCGGACAGCTGAGCCAGGCGTCGATCGACGCCGCCGCTGCAACCGCCGGGCTGGACGTTGCCCGGGCGCAGCAGTCCTTGACCAGCCAGCAGGTCGAGGCGGAGGTCGCCCGCAACCTCGATGTCGCGGGCAAACTTGGCGTCACGGGCACGCCGAGCTGGGTGATCGGGGAGCAGGTCATCTCCGGCATGGTCCCCTATGAGGTTCTGAAACAGGCGGTGCAAACCGCTCGGCGCAGAGGGAAATAATCCACCCGGCCTTGTTCGGGCTTTGTCCCGTCCCTAGATGCCGCCCTCCACATGCGGGGGCCAGGCATGCAACCCATTCTCTCTGTCCGGGGCGTCAGCAAGACCTATGCCTCGGGGCATCAGGCGCTCGGCGCAGTCGATCTCGATATCAACAAGGGCGAGATATTCGCCCTGCTCGGGCCAAATGGCGCGGGCAAGACGACGCTGATCAGCATCATCTGCGGCATCGTCACGCCATCGTCCGGCACGATCACCGTCGGCGGGCATGACGCGATCGCCGACGCCCGCGCTGCCCGCATGATGATCGGGCTGGTGCCGCAGGAATTGTCGGTCGACATGTTCGAAACCGTGCTGGCGACGACCCGCTACAGCCGCCGCCTGTTCGGCCGCCCCGCCAATGACGCGCATATCGAACAGGTGCTGAAGGACCTGTCGCTATGGGACAAGCGCAGTTCCAAGATCATGGAGCTGTCGGGCGGCATGAAGCGCCGCGTGCTGATCGCCAAGGCGCTGGCGCATGAACCGGAAGTGCTGTTCCTCGACGAGCCGACCGCGGGCGTCGATGTCGAATTGCGCCGCGACATGTGGAAGCTGGTCCACCGCCTGCGCGAACGCGGCACGACGATCATCCTGACCACCCATTATATCGAGGAGGCCGAGGAAATGGCCGACCGGGTGGGGGTGATCAACAAGGGCGAGCTGTTGCTGGTCGAGGACAAGGCGGTGCTGATGAAGAAGCTCGGCAAGCGCGAAATGGACATCGCGCTGGTCGAGCCGATGACGGCGATCCCGCCGGAACTGGCGGAATGGCAGCTGGCCCTGACCGACGAGGGGACGCGGCTGCGCTACACGTTCGACGCGCAGGCGGAACGCACCGGCATCCCCTCGCTGCTGCGCAAGCTTGCCGATCTCAACATCGCGTTCAAGGATCTCGACACGTCCAAGTCGAGTCTTGAGGACATTTTCGTCGACCTTGTGGCGGCCAAGCGGGAGGAAGCGGCGTGAAGGGATTCAACCATCACGGCGTCTGGGCGATCTATCGCTTCGAAATGGCGCGCGCGCTGCGCACCTTGTGGCAGAGCCTGGTCACGCCGGTCATTACCACCGCGCTCTATTTCGTCGTGTTCGGCGGGGCGATCGGGTCGCGGATGCAGGAGCTGGACGGGGTCGCCTATGGCAGCTTCATCGTGCCGGGCCTGATCATGATGAACCTGTTGCAGCTGTCGATCTCGAACGCGTCGATCGGCATCTACTTCCCGAAATTCACCGGCACCGTGTACGAACTGCTGTCCGCCCCGGTGACGGCTTGGGAGATGGTGATCGGCTATGTCGGCGCGGCGGCGACCAAGTCGATCGCGATCGGCCTGATCATCCTGGTCACCGCGATGGCGTTCGTCGACGTGCCGATCGCGCATCCGTTCATGATGCTGACGATGCTGGTGCTGACCGCCGTCACCTTCTCGATGCTTGGCTTCATCATCGGTATCTGGGCCAAGGGGTTCGAGCAATTGTCGTTCGTCCCCGCGCTGATCGTCACCCCGCTGACCTTCCTTGGCGGCGCCTTCTACACGATCAACATGCTGCCTGAGCCATGGCGCACAATCAGCCTGGCCAACCCGGTCGTCTATCTGGTTAGCGGCTTTCGCTGGGCGTTCTTCGACAAGGGCGATGTCGCGATCGGGGTGAGTTTGGGCTTCACCGCGGCGTTCCTGATCGCCTGCCTCGCGGTGATCGGCTGGATCTTCAAGAGCGGCTGGCGGCTGAAGAACTGACGGGCACCAGCAGCGGCCGCAGCACCAGCGCGTTCATGTTGAGCAGCGCGTGGACCAGCATCGCGAACCACATTTGGCCGGTGGCGAGGTAAAGGATCGTGACCGTCACGCCGACCAGCGCTGATGCGGCGACGCCCGCCCAGCCCTGATAGCGATGGGCATAGGCGAACAATGCGGTGGCGAGCGCCATGCCGAGCAGCGCATTTCCCGTGACCAGCGTCGCGAACAGCGGCAGCGTGAGGCGGAAGAACAGCTCCTCGACCACGCCCGCCGTGACCCCGAGCGCGGCAGTCCAACCGGTCTCGCCGGGGGTGCGCGGGAGCAGCGCGGCGAACTTGCCCGCGACCAGCTGGCGCTTGCCTGCGCGCGCCCGCCACCACGCGATGCCGAGCCCGATCACCGCCCCGCCGGCAAAGCCCGCCAGCACCGCGATCTTGAGGTGCAGGACATTGCCGCCAAACCCCGCGAGCCGACGCGCGGTGGGGACCAGCGGCGCAAATTCGGGCGGCAGCACGCCAACCGTATCGAAACGACCCGTCAACAGCAGCGCCACCAGCGCACTCGCTCCGAAGGCTAGCGGCGCACGGCGCATCCAGCGGCGATAGCTGGCGATGCGGTCGACGGGCACCCGCCCGCTGCGGTCACCGCGAACATACCAGAGATACGCGCCGATCAGCGCGATGAGCAGGACTGCGTCGAGGAGCGCGACGCCCATCAATCGATGCGATGCTCGCCCTTGACCCAGCGCACGGTGCCGCTGCTGGCGCGCATCACGACGCTTTCGGTCGTCATCTTGCCCTTCTTGCGCTTGACGCCGGCGAGCAGCGACCCGTCGGTCACGCCGGTCGCGGCGAAGATGCAGTCGCCCTTGGCCAGTTCCGACAGGTCATATTGCTTGTCGAGGTCGGTGATGCCCCATTTGCGGGCGCGGGCGCGTTCATCGTCGTTGCGGAACAGCAGGCGGCCCTTGAACTGGCCACCAACGCAGCGCAGCGCCGCGCAAGACAGCACGCCCTCCGGCGCGCCGCCCTGGCCCATATAGACGTCGATGGTGGTGTCGGGATCGGTCGTCGCGATGACCCCGGCAACGTCGCCATCGCCGATCAGCACCACGCCGCAGCCCAGCGAGCGCAGTTCCGCGATCAGCTTTTCGTGGCGCGGGCGATCGAGCACGCAGGCGATGATCTCTTTGGGCTCGACGCCCTTGGCGGCGGCAATCGCGCAGATATTGTCGGTCACCGACTTGTCGAGATCGATGACATTGGGCGGATAGCCCGGTCCGACCGCGATCTTGTCCATGTAAACGTCGGGGGCGTTGAGCAGATTGCCTTCCTCGGCAATGGCGAGGACGGCGAGGCTGTTGGGACCAGCCTTGGCGCAGATTGTGGTGCCTTCCAGCGGATCGAGCGCGATGTCGATCTTCGGCCCCTTGCCCGGCGCTGATCCGACCTTCTCGCCGATATACAGCATCGGTGCCTCGTCGCGTTCGCCCTCACCGATCACGACGGTGCCGTCCATATACAGCTCGTTGAGCGAGGCGCGCATCGCCTCCACCGCGGCGGCGTCGGCGGCCTTTTCGTCGCCGCGCCCGGTCAGCGTCGATGCTGCGATGGCGGCGGCTTCGGTCACGCGGACCATTTCGAGGACGAGTACGCGGTCGAGAACCTGGCTGGCGGTCTGCATGGGGCTGGCTTGTCCTCTTCTACCTTGATTGAGGGCGGCGATAGGAGCGCGGGACGGGCTTGTCGATGCCCGGCAACGCTGTCATCGCGCGCAAAATTCGCATCGGCGCGCGATTGGTAACTGACGTTACGGACTCGTTGACGCGATCCATCTTGCAGTGCAGCACGCGCGGCATGGCTAGCGCACCTCCGATCACCAACAACCCCGATGTCCGTTTCCTGGGTCGCGTGCTGGGCGACGTGATCCGCGCTTATGGCGGTGAGGCGCTGTTCCGGCGGATCGAGTATATCCGGTCGGCGTCGGTCGACCGGCATCGCGGGATTGCGGGCGCAGACTCGATCGATCCGGGCCTGGACAGCCTCAGCCTCGACGAGACGCTCGATTTCGTGCGCAGCTTCATGCTGTTCTCGATGCTTGCCAACCTGGCCGAGGACCGGCAGGGCATCGCGGCGGAGCCGGGCGCGGATATCGAGCACGCTGTCGCGAAGCTCAAGGAACATGGCATCGGGCGCGAGCGGATCGCCGAACTGCTTGGCCATGCGCTGGTCGCCCCGGTGCTGACCGCGCACCCGACCGAGGTGCGGCGCAAGTCGATGCTCGACCACCGCAACCGCATCGCCGAACTGATGCGGAAAAAGGATCAGGGCGTCACCGAAACGCTGGACGGCGATCTGGTGGACGAAGCGATCGTGCGGCAGGTCGCGCTGCTGTGGCAGACCCGCGTGCTGCGGTTCGAGCGGCTCTATGTCGCCGACGAGATCGAAAATGCGCTGTCGTATCTGCGCGACATTTTCCTGCCCACGCTGCCCGCGCTCTACGCCCGCTGGGACCGCGCGCTGGGCAGCCGGGTGCCGGCATTTCTGCGCCCCGGCAACTGGATCGGTGGCGACCGCGACGGCAATCCGTTCGTCACCGCCGAGTCGATGCGCCTCACCATGGCGCGCTCGGCCGAGACGGTGCTGACCTACTATCTTGATGCGGTCCATGCGCTGGGGGCTGAGATCTCGATCTCGTCGCACCATGCGCAGATCGATGCCGGGGTGCAGGCGCTCGCCGATGCCAGCGGCGACGATGCCGCGAGCCGCAGCGACGAACCCTATCGCCGCGCGATCTCCGGCATCTATGCGCGCCTCGCCGCCACCTATCGCGACCTGACCGGCAAGGCGCCGTCGCGTCCGGGCGCGCTGAAGGGCGAGCGCTATCCCGACCCGGCGGCGTTCCGCGCCGACCTGTCGGCCATCGCCAAGGGGCTGGCGGCGCAGGGTGGCGAGACGCTGGCCTCCAGCGGCTCGCTGGGCCGGCTGATCCGCGCGGTCGATATCTTCGGCTTCCACCTCGCCACGCTCGACATGCGCCAGAACAGCGCGGTGCATGAGCGGGTGGTGGCGGAATTGCTCAAGGTTGCCGGGGTCGAGTCCGATTACACCGCGCTCGACGAGGATGCGCGCATCGCGCTGCTGCGGAGCGAGCTTGCCAGCCCGCGCCCGCTGACCAGCCGCTATACGACCTATTCGGACGAAACCGCGTCGGAACTGGCGATCGTCAACGCCGCGGCGGAGGTCCACGCCCGCTACGGCCGCGCGGCGATCAGCCAGTATATCGTGTCGATGGCGCAATCGGTGTCGGACCTGCTCGAGGTCCATGTCCTACTCAAGGAAGCCGGGCTGTACATTCCCGGCGAACCAGCGGTCGCTCACATCATGGCGGTGCCGCTGTTCGAGACGATCGGCGATCTCGACGCCGGTCCCGAGATCATGCGCGCCTGGTTCGCGTTGCCCGAGGTCGCGGCCATCGCCGGCGCGCGCGGGCATCAGGAAGTGATGATCGGCTATTCGGATTCGAACAAGGATGGCGGCTACCTCACCTCGACCTGGGGCCTCAGCAAGGGATCGACCGCGCTTCGCCCGGTGTTCGAGGAGGCCGGGATCGGCATGCAGCTGTTCCATGGTCGCGGCGGCGCGGTCGGGCGTGGCGGCGGATCGTCCTTCGCGGCGATCCAGGCACAGCCGCCCGGCACGGTGCAGGGCCGCATCCGCATCACGGAACAGGGCGAGGTGATCGCTGCCAAGTATGGCACGCGGGAAAGCGCCCAGACCAACCTCGAAGCAATGGCCTCGGCGACGTTGCTCGCCAGCCTGGAGCCGCAGCGCTTGTCGGACGCCGACGCCGCGCGGTTCGAAGGCGCGATGGAGCAGCTCTCGACCACCGCGTTCAAGGCGTATCGCGACCTCGTCTATGGCACCGAGGGCTTCACCACCTTCTTCCGCCAGTTGACCCCGATCGCGGAGATTGCGGGCCTCAAGATCGGCAGCCGCCCGGCGAGCCGCAAGAAAAGCGATGCGATCGAGGATCTGCGCGCGATTCCGTGGGTGTTCAGCTGGGCGCAGGCGCGGGTGATGCTGCCCGGCTGGTATGGCGTCGGCCATGCGCTCGCTGCCTTCCCCGATCGCGGCTTGTTGCGCGAAATGGCAGCGGGCTGGCCGCTCTTCGCCTCGACGTTGGCGAATATGGAAATGGTGCTGGCCAAGTCCGACATGGGCATTGCCGAGCGCTACGCAGCGCTGGTCGAGGATCGCGCGCTGGCCGAGGGAATCTTCGGTGGCATCCGCGATGGCTGGCGCACGACGCACGACCAGCTGCTGGAGGTGACGCGCCAGACGCGGCTGCTCGAAAAGCACGCCGCGCTGGAAACGTCGATCAAGCTGCGGCTGCCCTATATCGAGCCGCTCAACCTGCTGCAGGTCGAACTGCTCAAGCGTCACCGCGCGGGCGAGACCGATCCCAAGATCGAACAGGGCATCCTGCTGTCGATCAACGCGATCGCGACCGCGCTGCGCAACAGCGGCTGAGCGGTCCCGATCAGGAGTCGGCGGTGGCCTTAGCCAAAAATTGGCGCGCCGAGACATTCATGCGGAGCACGCCCCAGCTGTCGATCCCGATCGAGTCCAGCGGCACCTTGGTCGCGCCCCGGCTGTGGCGGATCACGACGCCGTCTGCAGCGACGGTCTCGATCTTGCCGATGCGATAGCCCTTCCGATCGAGGATGACCGCGTTCGACACGAGGCGTTCGACTGGCGCATTGCCGGCACGGACGCGCTGTGGTGCCAGAAATGGCGAAACCGGCGTCGGCGGAATGCCATACATGCCCGCGTCCGCATTTCCGGTATGAGTCGGGCCGACAAGGTTCTGCGCCGCAACCGGTGCAGACAGCGCGAACAACGGGAGGGCAAACAGAGCGAGGCGCATTTCAACTCTCCTGTTTATGACAGCACAGAGAACGCCGTTCGACCTGAACCGCACATTAATCCAGGAAGGGCGCCGCAATCTCCGGCCGCACACGGACAAGTCGTCCGGTGGCGCGGTCCAGCATCGCCCAGGTCGACACCGCCTCCACCTTCACCCGCCCATCGGCATCGGTGAAGCGCATATGGCGGTCGAACCGCGCGCCCTTGGGCGGATCGGGGACCCATGTTTCCGCCGTGACGGTCTCGCCGACGCTCACATTGCCGCGATAGTCGATCTCGTGCCGCGTCACCACCCAGACATAGGCATCGCGATGTTCGGGCGCCGCGACCGCAGCCCAATGCGAAACCGCCACATCCTGAATCCAGCGGACCCACACCGCGTTGTTGACATGGCCGAGCTCGTCAATGTCCTCGGGCGCGGCGGTGATTGTTTTGGTGAAGCGCGGCATCGTTGACGTTTACGGCAACTTCGCCGCGCTGCAAACGGGGTGGGATCAATCGATCTTCATCCGCTCATTGCCGACAAAGGCCAGTTTGGTGACGCCGGCGCGCTTCACCGTCGCCAGCACGGCGTCGAACCGCGCATAGCGTGCGGCTTCGTCGGTCTGGATCAGCAATGCGCGGTCCTCCGCAACCCCGGCTGCCAGCCGCGCCGGCAATTGCGCGTCCGTCATCCGCGCCCCGTCCCACAGCAGCGAGCCGTCAGCCGTGATGTCGAGCCGGTGTGGCACGCCCGGCGGGGCACCGCTGTCGCCCTGCGGCAGGTCGACCGGGACTTTGTGGGTCATGCCCGGGATGGTCACGATCAGCATGATGAGCAGCACCAGCATGACGTCGATCAGGGGGGTGATGTTAAGCGCGCTGAACGGTTCGTCGTTGCTACGGCGGCGATAGGCAAGAGCACGGGGCATCGATACCTCCTCACGTATAGTGATGATGTATCATGACACAAACTGTGCCGACCGCAAATGATTAACTGCGCTCGTATTTCCAGTTGCGGCGCTTGCCATCGCGGATCCATTCGATCGCCTCGGCAACCCGTTTGTCGCGCGTCGCATCGCGCTTTGCGTCGGCGATCCATTCGCAATATTCGCGGCGACAGCTGGGCGGAAAGGCATCGAACACCGTGGCCGCCGCAGGGTCGCGCGCCAGCGCTTCGGCCAGAGCGGGCGGGACCTCGGCTGCGGGCTTGGAGGCCTTTATCGCGCGTCGCGGCTGCGGACCCGCGTCAATCAATGCGATGACGGAGCGTATCTGCGCCTCCATCGCCGCCGAGTCGGGCAAGTCGGCGAGCGATGTGATCCGGCCAAATTGGCCCATCGCTTCGCCCTCTTTCCCGGTCGTCATCTGGTCGCGGTTCCAGAAGCCAAAGCTCGCATGCGCCTTGAACGCGGCCATGTTGGCGAGCGGGCGACCGCCGTGTGAAAAGAACGGCATGCCCCATTTGATGCTTTCCCCGACCTCCGGGCAGCCGGCGTGGACACGCTCACGCAACCAGATCAGGATCGGCTGGGCGAAGTCGGCCTGTTGATCAATATATGCGTCGATGCGCGGGTCCATGGCCATGGCGTGGTTCCTCTCCCCACCATGCTCCGTCGCGACCCGCGCCCTGTCAATCGGCCGGTCTTACGGATTCAGCGCCGTGGCCTCGGGATCGTCGAGGTCGTCATCCTCGACTGCCCCGTCCTCGAACGCTTGCTGGAGCAAATCCTCGATCGCGTCCTCATCGTCGTCGGGGTCGCCGATGGCTTCATCCGCTATTTCGTCCGCTGCCAGCAGAACCGCATCCTCGTCTTCATCGGCATCGATCTCCGCGCCGAGATCGGGCGCAAGATCGGTCAGCAGCGTACCGTTGCCGGGGCCGCCGACCGTTGCTTCCAGAATCTCCGCGCGCTGGCTTTCGTCATAGCCGTCCTCGTCATAGCCATCGTCGCCGGTTCCATGACTCTGCACCTGCTGACCACCCATCGCCATCTCCTGTGTTCAACTGGAGTCGCGAACGGTGGGCGGGGCGGCTGGTTCCGTGTCGTGCGACGGGCGGCGTCAGCTGCGACGAAACAATTTGCCGCGCTCGGTGACGAAGACGATGACCAGCGCAGTCAGGCCCAGCGTGGTGAAACCGATATAGAGCGGCACCGTCGAGCCATCGAACGACTGGCCGATCACCGCGCCGAGCACGGCGGCGCCAAGCGTTGCGATGAATCCCTGCAGGCTCGACGCGCGCCCGGCGATCTCGCCCATATTCTCCATCGCCATCGCGGAGAAATTGGAATTGGCGAGGCCCATCGCGGCCATCATCGGCGCCTGCAGCACGATGAAAATCCACAGCGTTTCGCCATAAAACAGGATGATCGCGAGGTGGATGGCGGCCAGCAGCGTCGTCACGACGATGGCCAGGTGCGACAGGAAGCGCATGCCGAACCGCATCACGAGCCGCGAATTGGCAAAGGCGCTTGCCGCCATCAGCCCGGCGATCGACGCGAACACTACCGTCAGCAGCTCTGGCCGCTTGAACACGTCATAGACGATCTGCTGGATCGACCCGATGAACGCGAAGAAGCAGCCGGAAATGGCGCAACTGGCAAAGGTGTAGCCCACGGCCCAGCGGTCGCGAAACATGATGCGATAGCCGCGCCAGATTTCCTTGAGGTCGAGCCGGTTGACCGAGGCCGGATCCAGCGTTTCGGGCATGCGGATCAGGAACCAGGCCAAGACGATGGCGGCGATCGTCCCAATCCCCGCGAAGATGATCCGCCATGAATCGAACAGCATCACCATCAACTGGCCCCAGGCGGGCGCGAGCACGGGCACGACCATGAAGGTCATGAAGGCCAGGCTCATCACCCGCGCCATCGCGCGCCCCTGAAAACAGTCGCGCACCAGCGCCACGGTCACGACGCGTCCGGCCGCAACCGCCGCGCCGCTCGCAGCACGTGCCACCAGCAGCAGTTCGAAACTGTCTGCGCTCGCCGCGACCAGGTTCGTCACGACATAGAATGCCAGCGCTACGCCGATCACTGGCTTGCGCCCGAAGCGGTCGGCAAGCGGCCCGTGGACCAGCTGCGCCACGGCAAAGCCCAGCATGAAAGCGGTGATCACATATTGCCGGTGGTTCGGCTCGCTCACCCCCAGCTGATCCGCGATCGCGGGCAAAGCGGGCAGCATCGAATCGATCCCGAGCGCGGTCAGCGCCATGATCGACGCGATCAGCGCGACAAACTCGCCCATCGGGATTGGCGACCGGTTTTCCGGCGTCTTGGCCTGGGTAGACTGGGTAAGCGCGTCCATGCGCGGCCCATGCCGCATTGCAACCAATGCGTCACCCCCGGGATTTGACCTGTGCCCAAAAGCGCGATAGTGTATTGTTCAAATAACACGCTTGGAGTTTTGCGATGAAACCAATCTGGCTTGTGCTTCCGGTCGCGACCGCGCTCGCCGCCTGTGGCGGGGACGGCGAGGGGACCAGCATTTCGATCCAGGGCGACAATGGATCGGTCACCGCCCAGGCGGACAAGGACGGCAAGGTGTCGGTCAAGGCGCCGGGCTTTGAAGGCTCGATCAAGCTGCCCAAGTTCAACATCAGCGCCGAGAATTTCGAGATCGACGGGGTCAAGCTCTATCCGGCCGCGACGGTATCGAGCCTCAACATCGACGATCGTCAGGACGGCACCAAGTCCGGCGGCGTGAAGGTCACGTTCGACGCCCCGGCCGAGGCGACCCGCGTGCGCGACTGGTTCCGCGAGCAGATGGAGGGCGCGGGCTTCACCGTCACCGGCAATCGCGACGAACTGACCGGCAAGACCAAGTCGGGCAGCCCCTATACGCTCAAGATCGACGGCACGGGGGACGCCAAGAGCCGCGGCACGCTGACCGTCTCCGGGAATTGATTCATCCATCCGCCGTCCACGCGTAGGCGGACGGCGTAGCGGGAGGGGCGCACGGCACCCGCGTCCCTCCCGCGCCTTCTATCCGGAATATACCGCCCCTGTTCGATCGTGACCAAGGCGACTATTTGAGGGAGATTCGTTTCCCGGAGTCGCTTTGCAATGCCCGATACCATCCTCGCCCAGGTCCCGCTCGTCAGCCTCGCCGATCAGGCCAGCGACCCGCAGGGATTTGCCGCCGCACTGGGGGGTTCGTTCGAGCGGTTTGGCTTTGCGATGGTCGCCGATCACGGCATCCCGCAGGATCTGGTCGATCGCGCCTGGGCGATGACCAAGGCGTTTTTCGACCTGCCCGAGGATGTGAAGCGCAGCTATTTCGTTGCCGGTGGCGGCGGCGCGCGCGGCTATACCCCGTTCAAGACCGAGATCGCCAAGGGCGCGACCCATGTCGACCTCAAGGAATTCTGGCATATCGGCCGCGAGCTGGCGGTCGGACACCGTTTCAGCGAGTTAATGGCACCCAATATCTGGCCCGACCAGCCCGAAGGGTTCCGCGAGACGTTCATTGAGCTGTTTGCCGCCTTCGACGCCGCTGGAGACAAGCTGCTTTCCGCGATCGCCGTCCATCTTGGCCTTGCTCCTGACTGGTTCGATCATGCGGTCGCGGACGGCAATTCGGTGCTGCGCCTGCTCCACTACCCGCCGGTGACCGAAGATGCGCCGAACGTGCGCGCGGGGGCGCATGAGGATATCAACCTCATCACTTTGTTGCTCGGGGCGGAAGAGGCGGGCCTCGAACTACTCGACAAGGATGGCGAATGGCTGCCGGTCAAGCCGCCCGAGGGCGCGCTGGTGGTCAATGTCGGCGACATGCTCCAGCGGCTGACCAACCATGTCCTGCCCTCGACCACCCACCGCGTGGTCAACCCGCCGGTCGAGCGGCGCGGCCATGCGCGCTATTCGATGCCCTTCTTCCTGCACCCCGCGCCCGATTTCCTGATCAAGGCGCTGCCGCAAACCGTGACCGCGCAGAACCCGGAGCGCGAGCCGCCGATCACCGCGCACGACTATCTCGCCGAACGGCTGGCCGAGATCGGGCTGACGAAGAAATAGAAAAAATATCTCCCCTCCCGGCAAGGGAGGGGGGTATGGGCGGCACAGTCGGCTCGGGCGATGCCCGGGCCGTTGCCGCATACAGGGATGAAGACATGACCGAACCGCTCCGCGTTGCACTGGCTGGCCTTGGCACGGTGGGCGCGGGCGTGATTCGTCTGATCGATGCCAATGCCGATCTCATTGCGCGGCGTGCGGGGCGGCCGATCGAGATCGTCGCGGTGTCCGCGCGCGACCGGACTAAGGATCGCGGCGTCGATATCACCCGCTTCGACTGGGTCGATGACATGCGCGATCTGGCGCAGCATCCGCGCGCCGATGTCGTGGTCGAACTGATCGGCGGATCGGATGGCCCCGCCCTCGCCCTCGCCCGCGCGACGCTGGCGGCGGGGAAGGGGCTGGTCACCGCCAACAAGGCGATGATCGCGCACCACGGCCTCGAACTCGCCCATGTCGCCGAACAGGCCGATACGCCGATGAAGTTCGAGGCGGCGGTGGCGGGTGGCGTGCCGGTGATCAAGGGGCTGCGCGAAGGCGCGGCGGCGAATGTGATCGACCGGGTCTATGGCATCCTCAACGGCACCTGCAATTTCATCCTGTCTAAGATGGAGGCGGAGGGGCGCGACTTTGCCGAAGTGCTGGCCGAGGCGCAGGCCAAGGGCTTTGCCGAGGCGGACCCGAGCTTCGACATCGATGGCGTCGATGCCGCGCACAAGCTCTCGATCCTCGCCAGCCTGGCGTTCGGGACGCAGCCTGCGTTCGGCGATGTTGCGATCGGCGGTATCCGCAATCTGCTCGCCGCCGATATCGCCGAGGCGGCGGCGCTGGGTTATCGCGTGCGCCTGCTCGGCATCGCCGACCTCAACGGCGACGGGCTGTTCCAGCGCGTCCACCCGCATCTCGTCCCGCTCGCCCATCCGCTTGCGCATGTGACCGGCGCAACCAATGCGGTGGTGGCCGAAGGCAATTTCGTCGGGCGCTTGTTGTTCCAAGGTGCAGGTGCAGGCGACGGTCCGACCGCGAGTGCCGTGGTCGCCGACCTGATCGACATCGCACGGACGGAGTTCGGCCCGCCCTACGCAATGCCCGCAGCGAGCCTGGCCAAGGAGCCCGCCGCGCCGAGCGGCGAGCGCCGTGGCCGTGCCTATCTGCGCTTCACTGTGCCGGACAAGGTCGGCGTGCTGGCAGAGATCGCGGCGGCGATGCGCGACGCGGGTGTGTCGATCGAATCGCTGATTCAGCGCGGCGCGATGGCCGATGGCAGTGTGTTGCTGGCGATCGTGACGCATGAGGGGCCGGAACGCTGCGTTGCACAGGCGCTGGAGAAGCTGCGCGGGTCACAGAGCCTCGCGGGCGAGCCGATGTGGATGCATATTCTCGGCGAGTGAGGACGGTTTACGGCGCCGGTTCGCGCTTGCGCACCACCTTGCCGTCGAATCCGACACCGACTGTCACGCCGACCATCCCGCCGCATTGCGTGAGGAACGGGCCGGACACGCCACACTGGAACATCGTGTCTTCCAGCACGCGTGCCGTCTCGGCAGGGCGATTGTCGGCCGGGCGGGCGGTGACGAACGGGACGCGGTACTTCTTGTCCGCCTCCCGCAACGCGCAGATTGTCACCTCGTCGGGATCGGCGGTTTTCTGGCAGGGGATCGAAGCGCGCGTCTTTTCGCGATAGGCGCGCATCCCGGCGTCATCGGCACCGGACTGGAATGCGCCAGACTGGAATGAAAGGGCAAGCAGCAACAGGGACATGGCAACGAACCTCCCGATGCGACGATAGCATGGCCCTTACGAGCCCGAAACGGCAATTACTCGGCGGCGGTGGCCTCGGCAGCGTCCGCCAGCGCGATCTCGACCAGCGCGCGACCGCGGCGAACAATGCCCAGCTCGCGCGCGGCGGCCTCGGACAGGTCGAGAATGCGGCTTTTGTGGAACGGTCCGCGGTCGTTGATGCGGACGATCACGCTGCGTCCGGTCGACGGATCGGTCACGCGCAGCCTGGTGCCGAACGGCAGGCTGCGATGGGCGGCGGTCATTTCGTCGGGGTTGAACCGCTCGCCGCTGGCGGTGCGATTGCCGGCATGGGCCTCGCCATAATAGCTCGCCATACCGCTTGCGAGCACGGTGGACGTGGGGGCCTCCGAAGCACCGTCCTGCGCCGCGACGGGCGCAGCGGCGATCAGCATTGCGACAGCGATGATTGCACGCACGGTCCCCGGCCCCTTTCGGTGCGGGGGTGAAACAGACGCGGCGCTGGAGGGCAATCCGTCCAGCGCCGCGTTGTTTGGATTCTGCGATCAGACGTCGAGATTGGCGACGCTGAGTGCGTTTTCCTGGATGAATTCGCGGCGCGGTTCGACGACGTCGCCCATCAGGCGCGTGAAGATCTCGTCCGCGACGTCGGCCTGATCGACCTGCACCACCAGCATCGACCGGTTCGACGGATCGAGCGTGGTTTCCCACAACTGTTCGGCGTTCATCTCGCCCAGCCCCTTGTAGCGCTGGATCGACAGCCCCTTGCGGCCCGAGGCGAGGATCGCGTCGAGCAATTCGCTCGGCCGCGCGACCAGCGTCTCGCCCTTCGCGGCGGCGACAGGGAGTTCCTCCTCGCTTTCGGCGGCAGGCGCGGTTTCCTCAGCCTGCGCGACCTTGGCCGATACCAGCTTGGCGATCTGGGCGTAGCTATCCGCCTGTTCGGCGGCGAGCGTGTGGAGTTTGCGCCCCTCGGCAGAGGTCAGGAACCCGACTTCGATGATGTGGTGGTCGGTCACGCCGCGCCACCAGCGCTCGAAATGGAACCCGCCATCGTCGGTGACGCGCGCGGTCCAGCGCGCATCGGCGTCGGTGAGATCGAGCCGCTGCGTGACTGCGGCTAGCCGCTCGCCACGCTGTTCGCGCGTCGCTTCGGGGTCGAGCGCGCGGCCCAGCGCCAGCGCCTCGATGATCGAGGGATCATAGCGGCGCGGGACATAGCGCATCAGCGTCTTCATGCGGCGCGCATGATCGACCAGGTTCGCCAGATCCTCGCCGAAGCGGGTGCCCGTCGCGGTTTCCAAACGATTGCCAGCGACGCCCGCCTCGACCAGATAATCGTCGAGCGCGGCATCGTCCTTCAGATACACTTCCGACCGGCCCTTGGTCGCCTTGTACAGCGGCGGCTGGGCGATGAAGAGGTGCCCCTTTTCGATGATCTCGGGCATCTGGCGGTAGAAGAAGGTGAGCAGCAGCGTGCGGATATGCGCGCCGTCCACGTCAGCGTCGGTCATGATGACGATCTTGTGGTAGCGCAGCTTTTCCAGGTTGAAGTCGTCGCGACCGATGCCGGTGCCCATCGCCTGAATCAGCGTGCCGATTTCCTTGGACGACAGCATGCGGTCAAAGCGCGCGCGCTCCACATTCAGGATCTTGCCGCGCAGCGGAAGGATTGCCTGGAAATGGCGGTCGCGGCCCTGCTTGGCCGATCCACCTGCCGAGTCACCCTCGACCAGGAACAGTTCGGACTTGGCCGGATCGCGCTCCTGACAATCGGCGAGCTTGCCGGGCAGTGAAGCGATGTCCATCACGCCCTTGCGCCGGGTCAGTTCGCGCGCCTTCTTCGCCGCCTCACGCGCGGCGGCGGCGTCGATCACCTTCTGGATGATCGCACGCGCGAGCGCGGGATTTTCCTCGAGCCAGTCGGACATCTTGTCCGCCATCAGCGCTTCGAGCGGCTGGCGGACTTCGCTGCTGACCAGCTTGTCCTTGGTCTGGCTGCTGAACTTCGGGTCGGGCAGCTTGACGCTGACGATCGCGGTCAGCCCTTCGCGCATATCGTCGCCGGTCAGCGTCACCTTCTCCTTTTTCAGGAGGCCCGACTTGTCGGCATAATTGTTGATCGTGCGGGTCAGCGCGGCGCGGAACGCCGCGAGATGCGTGCCGCCGTCGCGCTGCGGGATGTTGTTGGTGAAGCAGAGGACGTTTTCGTAATAGCTGTCGTTCCACTCCAGCGCGACGTCGATGCCGATATCGTCGCGCTGACCGGTCACCGAAATCGGATCGGGGAAGAGCGGCGACTTGTTGCGGTCGAGCCACTTCACGAAGGCGGCGATCCCGCCTTCATAATAGAGTTCGACTTCCTTGACCTCCTCGTGCCGCGCGTCGCGCAGGAACAGGCGCACGCCCGAGTTGAGGAACGCCAGCTCGCGATAACGATGTTCGAGCTTGTCGAAGTCATATTCGATCTGGTTTTTGAAGGTGCCGCCATCGCCCGGCGTCTTTTCAGTCGAGGCGAGGAAGGTCACGCGCGTGCCCTTCTTGCCATTGGCCGGGCCGATCACCTTGAGCGGGGCGACAGCGTCGCCATAAGCGAAGCGCATGTAATGCTCTTCGCCGTCGCGCCAGATATTGAGGTCGAGCCATTCCGACAGCGCGTTGACCACCGACACGCCCACGCCGTGCAGTCCGCCCGAGACCTTGTAAGCGTTGTCGTCCGAGGTGTTTTCGAACTTACCGCCGGCGTGCAGCTGGGTCATGATGACCTCGGCCGCCGATACGCCCTCTTCGCTGTGGATGCCGGTCGGGATGCCGCGGCCATTATCCTCGACCGAAACCGAGCCGTCGGGGTTCAGCTGGATGATGATCTTGTCGCAATGCCCGGCCAGCGCTTCGTCGATCGCGTTGTCCGAAACCTCGAACACCATGTGGTGCAGGCCCGATCCGTCGTCGGTGTCGCCGATATACATGCCGGGGCGCTTGCGCACCGCGTCGAGGCCCTTGAGGACCTTGATGCTGTCGGCGCCGTAGGCGTTGGAGTTGGGGGCGGAATCGGTGGTGTTGTTATCGTCTGATGCCATGCCCAGCATATAGGGTCCACCGTCACAAAACGGAAGCGAAATGGGCCTTAAGCGGGGTGGATCGCGCCGTCATGGACGGTGAGGCGAATCGCCGCCCCTGCTTCTGCAAACAGTGCCGGTTCGGTGCCGGTCATCCACACCTGTCCGCGCCCGGCGAGCCGTTCGAACAACGCCGCGCGGCGGGCGGGATCGAGGTGCGCCGCTACCTCATCGAGCAGCAGGATCGGCGCGCGGCCGGTGCGGTCGGCGACCAGTTCGGCATGGGCGAGGACGATGGCGAGCAGCAGCGCCTTTTGCTCGCCGGTCGAGCAGAGATGCGCGGCCTGGCCCTTGCCGAGGTGCGTGACGGCGAGGTCTTGGCGGTGCGGGCCGGTGAGCGTGCGCCCGGCGGCGGTGTCGCGGGAGCGGCCGGTGCGCAGCCGCTGGGCGAGGTCGGTCGCGTCGTCACCCTCGATGGCAAGGCCGGCGCGG
>VYKW01000112.1_pt1 | contig 36195 bp, 32 predicted proteins | sample 5114451 | NCBI WGS metagenome assembly VYKW01 (sample SAMN12291784, study PRJNA351875) | freshwater metagenome | isolation source: freshwater lake | place: USA: Michigan, Gull Lake | collected 2013-08-08
CGTCGCGCCCGATCTGCTGCGCCGGGTGAAGGCGACCCCGGTGCTGCGCGGCCTCGGCCCGCGCGGCCGCACCAAGGCGGTTGCCGGAGCCTTCGCGCTCGCGCCGGGCGCGAAGGAAGCCGTTCGCGGCAAGGCGATCATCCTGGTCGATGATGTCCACACCAGCGGCGCGACGACGACCGCCTGCGCCCGCCTTCTCAAGCGTGCCGGCGCGGCCAAGGTCACGATCCTGTGCTGGGCGCGGGTGATCGATGACGCGGACGCGGATTGACAAGCGCGGTCGCGATCCACAACTCGGAACCATGGCCAAGATCGAAATCTACACCAAGGCATTTTGCGGATATTGCCACCGCGCCAAGGCGCTGCTCGACAGCAAGGGCGCCGATTACGAGGAATTCGACCTCACCATGGGCGGACCCAGGCGGGCGGAGATGCTTGAGCGCGCCAATGGCCGCAGCACCGTGCCCCAGATCTTCATCGACGGCGCGCATATCGGTGGATCGGACGATCTGATGGCGCTGGAGCGGGAGGGCAGGCTGGACGCCTTGCTCAGCGCGTGACTCGCGCCGCGATCCTTCAGATGACCAGCGGCATCGACCCGCTGGCCAATGCCCGCACCCTCACCGACGGGATCGCATCCGCGGCAGGGGAGCGGGCGGCGATGCTGTTCACCCCCGAAATGTCGGGCCTGGTCGACCAGGATCGCAAGCGCGGCGCGGCGTCGGTCGTGGCGCAAGCCGACGACCCGGTGCTTGCCGCCGTGCGCGAGGCCGCAGCCCGACACGGCATCTGGGTCCATCTCGGCTCGCTCGCGCTGCGCGGCAATGATGGCCGCTTCGTCAATCGCGGCTTCGTAATCGACGCCAGCGGCGCGATCCGCGCCTCCTATGACAAGCTGCATCTGTTCGACGTCGATCTGCCGACTGGCGAGCGATGGCGCGAATCCGATAGCTATGCCCCCGGCGACCGCGCGGTGGTGGTGGACACGCCGCTCGGCCCGCTCGGCCTCGCAATCTGCTACGATATCCGCTTCCCGGATCTCTTTCGCGCACTGACCGATGCCGGCGCGACCCTGCTCGCCGTCCCCGCCGCCTTTACCCGACCGACCGGCGCCGCGCACTGGCACACGCTGCTGCGCGCCCGTGCGATCGAGGCCGGGGTGCATGTCATCGCCGCCGCGCAGACCGGCACGCATGAGGACGGCCGCACCACCTATGGCCACAGCCTCGCCATCGACCCATGGGGCGAAATCCTGCTCGACATGGGCGAACCCGCCGCCCTCGGCTTCGTCGAGATCGACCCCGCGCGCGTCGCCGAAGTCCGCAGCCGCGTCCCCGCCATCGCGCACCGCCGCCCGATCCCGCCGGTGACCCGCGCGTGATCGTGTTCGACCTCAAATGCACCCGGACCCATGTGTTCGAGGCATGGTTCGGGTCGAGCAGCGACTATGAGGACCAGCGCGCCCGCGGGCTCCTGTGCTGCCCGATCTGCGGCGATGCCGACATCACCAAGGCAGTGATGGCCCCCAATATCCCCGCCAAGGGCAACCGCGCGCCTGCTACGGCTGCCGCGGCACCGGACCCCAAGGCGCTGATGGCTGCACTCGCGCAGGTTCAATCAAAAATGCTCGAAGGCTCGCAATGGGTCGGCCTCTCCTTCGCCGACAAGGCGCGCGCGATGCATGCGGGCGAGGAAAGCGTCGCCCCGATCCACGGCCAGGCCAGTATCGCCGAAGCCAAGGCACTGATCGAAGACGGCGTCCCCGTCGCGCCCTTGCCCTTGCCGGTCATCCCGCCGGAGCAGTGCAACTGAATTGACCCCGCTTTCGCGCGCGCCTAACCAGCCGCCGTGGGTCCCGGTAGCTCAGCAGGATAGAGCAACAGTTTCCTAAACTGCAGGTCGGAGGTTCGAATCCTCTCCGGGACACCATTTCCCTTCAGATATCGATATACCCCCGTCGCGCCGCGATGATCACCGCCTGGGTCCGGTCGCTCACGTCGAGCTTTGCGAAGATGTTCTTGAGGTGCGCCTTGACCGTGTCGGTCGACACCTGCAGCCGCCACGCCACTTGTTTGTTGGGATGGCCTTCGGCAACCAGTTTCAGGATCGCGACCTCGCGGTCGGTAAGGCGTTCGTCGAGCGCATGCGCGGCGATTTCCTGCGCGATCTCGGCGCTGATCGGGCGGCGACCGGCATGAACCGCGCGGATCGCGTCGATCAATTCGCGGCGGATACAGCTTTTGAGCAGATAGCCGTTCGCCCCGGCCTTGAGCGCGCGCAGCGCCTGGTTGTCGCCGGGATAGGTGGTGAGCACCAGGATCGGCGCACGCGGCGCGCGGGCGCGAATGCCTTCGATCGCGACGAACCCGTTGCTGCCCGGCATCTGCACATCCATCAGCGTTACGTCGGGGCTGAGTTCGGCAAAACGCGCGATCGCCTCGGCCCCGTCGCTCGCCTCGCCGACCACGGTCATGTCCGCCTGCCGCTCGATCACCGCGACGATTCCCTCGCGCAGCATCGGATGGTCGTCGACGACCAGCACGCGGATCGGGGTCACTTCAGTCATCGTCACCTCCGCGCGCATAGGCGATTGATCCCGGGACGATCAGCATGACATCGGTGCCGCCGCCCGGCGCTGGCGTGATACTCAACTCGCCGCCGATCCGGTGCGCGCGTTCGCGCATCGACGGGAGGCCGAAATGCCCATCGCGCTGCCCGCTCTGCAGGATCTGCGGCGGGATCCCCACGCCATCGTCGCGAAAGCGGACGCACAATGCATGCGCACGCCATGCAACAAGGATCGACACGGTCTGCGCCCCGGCGTGCCTGCGAATGTTGAACAGCGCTTCGCTCGCCACATTCGTTACCTCGCCGAAGACGATGGGGTCGAGGTAACGGGGCTGGCCCTCGCTCTCGATGCGGATCTCCATATCGGGTGGGAAGCCCTGCTTGCCCGCGAGATCCAGCAGCCGCTGGTCGAGCGCTTCGGTATCGCTGGTCGGCTTGCGCAAGTCGCGCACCCGGTCGCGCGCCTCCTCCAGCACCTCTTCGGCGCGGTCGAGCGCATCCTCGATCGCACGGCGGGGCGCACCGCGTTTGGGCAATTCCTCGGCAACCAGATGCAGCCGCAGGATCAGCGCCTGGACGGACTGGAGCAGGGTGTCGTGCAGCTCGCGCGCGATCCGCTCGCGCTCGCGCATCCGCTCGGCCATCTGCGCGCGGATGGCCCGTGCCAGCGCGCGCAGCCTAAGGCGGAACAGCAATGTCGCCAGCGCACCCGCCGCGATCAGGCAGATCAGCGCGAACAGCGGCGTCTGGAGGAAGGTGGGGGGGATGGTCAGCGCGACGCTGGTCGGGACCGGATTCCACACGCCGTCATTGTTCGCCGCCATCACCTCGAACCGGTACCGGCCGGGGCCGAGATTGGTGTAGAATGCCTGACGTCGCCCACCCGGATCGATCCAGTCGCCGTCCACCCCGGTCAGCCGCATGCGAAACCGCACCCGGCCCGGCTCGGCCAGGCTAAGGCCGCTATAGTCGATCGCCAGCCGGTCGGTCCCGGCTGGCAGCGTCAACGCCCGGGGATCGACATGGCGCACGCCATTGGCCGTGACCGCGCGGATCGCGATGAGCGGCGGGGTGGTGTTGCGACGCAGCTTTGCCGGATCGATCCGGACCACGCCCTGGCGCGTCAGCACCCACAGCCGGCCGTCACCGCCCTGTGTCAGCTGCAGGCCGTCGGAGCCCTGCGTGCGGCTGGCAAAGCCGTCCTGCTCGTCGAACAGGGCATAGGCGATCGGGGTGCGCGGCGCGCGAAAGGCGCGGTCGAGTTCGGCGGTGCGCAGCCGGATCACGCCGCGATTATTGACCATCCACGTCGTGCCGCCCGGCGTCTGCACGATCCCGCGCACGCCGCGCAGCCACGGGTGCTGGTCGATCGACAGCCGATCGAACCCGCGCCCGTTCCACCGCGCCAGGCCCGTGCCGCCGCCGATGATCAGCCCGCCGACGCTGTCGTACACGACGGTCAGCCCCGCGACCCCGATCGCGTCGTTGGTCCATAGCCGTTTGCGTCCATCCTCGATCCGCATCACCGCGCGGCGATCGAGGATGATGACCGGGCGACCCTGCCGGTCGATCACGATGTCCTGCGGCCGACGGCGCTCCGGGCCGGGGACGGGAACGTCGCGCCAGCCCTCCGGCGCTGCGATGCCCAGACCGCGCGCAAACCGCGCGACCCACAGCTGGCCGGCACCGTCGACCCCGCACCCGAACACCTCAATTGCGGGAAGCCGCCGGGTTTCGACCGCGCGTCCATCGCGCAGCAAAACCATCCGCCCCGGCAAGCCCGCCCATATCCCGCCTTCGGAATCGGCGCACAGCGCACGCGCGCCCGTCACATCGGCCGCGACGGGGGTCGGGACAGCTTCGCGCGCCACGCGATACAGCCGGTCGCGGGCGATGAACCAGGTCGTTCCCTTGCTGTCGGTTGCGGTCAGGTAACCTGTCGGCGAACTGCGCGCGGGGCTCGAAAGCGGGACCAGATTGGCAGGCCGGAACTGGTCCAGCCCAGCCTCGGTCGCGACCCAGATGCTGCCCTCCCGGTCGCGCAACAGCGCGGTCGCCTGATTGGAGCTGAGCCCGTGTTCGCTGCGGAAGCTGGGCGGGCGCGCGCTATGGCCGGTGTCGGGGGTGGGGATCCGAAAGATGCCGCCGGTATAGGTCGTGCCCCAGATCGCGCCATCGGGATCGGTGAGCAGCGAAGTGAAGCGGATGTCCGCCACCGGGGGATGTAGGCGGGGATTGGCAGCGCGGGTCGCGCCGGCCGGATAATCGGGCAGCATGCGCGTTCCCAACTGGTCGGACAGCCAGATGCGCCCGCGCGCGTCCTGCGCCAGGCTGGCGCCATCGCGCAGACGCTGCGGCGTCGCCTCGAACCGTGCGGCACGGGGACGCAGGAACAACAGGCTGCGCTGCATCGCCACCCACACCACGCCATCACGCGCGACCATCAGGTTCGCGACATGCTCATCGTCCGGCACGCCACGCCGCGCGTCGAACAACATCCAGCGTCCCTCGGCAAAGCGCTTCAGCGCGCGCCGTCCGCGTCCGCCGACCACCCAGACCGCGCCGTCCTGCCCCTCATGGATGCCGGTCACCTCGCCGGGCGGGTCGGGCATGTGCATGCGGACCAGGCGTCCGTTGCGCATCGCCTCCACCCCCGCGCCACCGGCATAGCCGACCCACAGCTGCCCGCGCCGCGTCACCGTCACCGCGCTCACCGGAATCGCGCCGCGCGGATGGCCGGGCGCGACCGGGATCGCCTCGAAGCTGACGCCATCGAAGCGGAACAGCCCCTCATAGGTGCCGAGCCACAGAAATCCGTCCGGGGTCTGCGCCAGTGCCTGAACGAAATCGGGCACGCCGTCATCGCTGGTCCAGGCGCGGTGGATGAAGCCGTCAAAGCCGGCGGGCGCATCGCGCGCAGCCAGCAGCATGGGACAGGCCAGGGCCAATAGCAGCGCCAACAGCCGATGCCACGCTTGCACGCCCAATCCAATCCCACGCCCCGTGATTGCCAACCCTATCAGCTTGTTGCCAACCGCGCGACCTACCCAAATGGGTGGCGCAGCATACCTGTGGGGGGATGGCCGCAAGCCTGCGCCGGGCGGATGATGGCGCTGCAACCGCAGCAGGAGCCTGTCATGCCCCCGAACTACAGCCCGGCCACCGATCTCACCCGGCGCGATCTGCTGACCGCCGCCGCGCTGCTGACCGGTGCGGCGGCGCTGCCGGTCGGTGCATTCCCGGCGCTTGCCGCCCCCATCGCAGGAGACCGACGCATGGCACTCATCACCACCAAGGACGGGACCGAGATCTTCTACAAGGACTGGGGTCCGAAGGACGCGCAGCCGATCGTGTTCCATCACGGCTGGCCGCTCTCGTCGGACGACTGGGACAACCAGATGATGTACTTCCTGCTCAAGGGCTATCGCGTCATCGCGCATGACCGCCGTGGCCATGGCCGGTCGAGCCAGACCGACACGGGCAACGAGATGGACACCTATGCCGCCGATGTCGCGGCGCTGACCGACCATCTCGACCTCAAGGGCGCGGTGCATATCGGCCATTCGACCGGCGGTGGCGAAGTCGCCCGCTACGTCGCCCGCGCCAAGCCTGGCCGCGTGGCCAAGGCGGTGCTGATCGGCGCAGTCCCCCCGATCATGCTCAAGACTGCCGCCTATCCCGGCGGGCTGCCGATCGAGGTGTTCGACGGCTTCCGCTCCGCACTGCTCGCCAATCGCGCGCAATTCTTCCTCGATATCCCGACCGGCCCGTTCTTCGGCTTCAACCGGCCGGGCGCGAAGGTCGATCAGGGCGTGATCTGGAACTGGTGGCGTCAGGGCATGGCCGGCGGCACCAAGGCGCATTACGATTGCATCAAGGCATTCAGCGAAACCGACTTCACAGAAGACCTGAAGGCGATCACCGTGCCGACCCTCGTCATGCACGGCGAGGATGACCAGATCGTCCCGATCGCTGCCTCGGCACTGCTGGCGGTCAAGCTGCTCAAACAGGGGACGCTCAAAACCTATCCCGGCCTGCCCCATGGCATGTGCACCACCCATGCCGATGTTGTGAACCCCGATTTGCTAGCCTTCATCAAGGGCTGATTGGGCGAAACAGAAAAGGGCCGGGCCACCCATCGGTGGTCCGGCCCCTTTTGCGTCTGAGGCGCTTCAGTTCTTGTCGAAGCTCAGCCGCCCTGCGCCGAACGCTACGACCTGCAGCAGGCCGCCCGCGATGGCGAGGTTCTTGAAGAAGTGGATGAACTGGTTCTGGTCACCCAGCGTGTTGTGGAAGAACACGGCTGCGGCGACGGTGAACAGCGCCAGCGCAGCAGAGACAACGCGGGTGCGGTAGCCGACGACCAGCAGCAGCCCGCCGACGATCTCGACCAGCAAGGCGATCGCATAGCCGACCTCGGGCAGCGGCAGACCCGCCGAGGCGATATAGCCGATCGTGCCCGCGGGGGCGGTGAGCTTCGACAGCCCGCTCAGCAGGAAGATCGCGGCGATCGAAACGCGGGCGATCAGGGGGAGCACGCCATTGGTGGCGGACGAAGCAGTGGTGGTGTTCATGACTCTAGTCTCCTGTTCAAAATCAATGGAAGGGGGTGGCCGCCGGGCAGGGGAGGGGGATGGCCAGGCGGCCGGGGAAGGTTCAGGCTGCGTCGACGAGGACGATCTCGCTGTTCTCGATCGCGGTGACGCGGAGCGTTTCCAACTCGCTGATCGCGACGCCGTCACGGGCATTGACGCGGACACCGTCGATCTCGACCGCGCCGGTTGCGGGGACGAGATACGCCTTGCGCGCGGCGGTCAGCGGGTATTCCGCAGTCTCACCCGCCTTCAGCGCCGCCGCGACGACCCGCGCATCGGTGCGGATCGGCAGCGCGTCGCCATCGCCATCATATCCGCTCGCCAGCGTCACGAACTGCCCGGCCCGCTCGCCCTTGGGGAAGGGGCGTGCGCCCCAGCTCGGCTTCTCGCCATTGCGGGTCGGGATGATCCAGATCTGGAAGATCTGGGTGACCTCATCCTCCATGTTGTATTCGCTGTGCGTGATGCCGGTGCCGGCGCTCATCACCTGCACGTCGCCGGCTTCGGTACGGCCCTTATTGCCCAGGCTGTCCTGATGGGTGATCGCGCCTTTGCGGACATAGGTGATGATCTCCATGTCGCGGTGCGGATGCGCCGGGAAACCGGTCTTGGGCTGGATCGTGTCGTCGTTCCAGACGCGCAGATTGCCCCAGTTGACGCGGTTCTCGTCATAATAGCCGGCGAACGAGAAATGATGCTTGGCATCGAGCCAGCCATGATTGTCGCCGCCAAGGCTGTCGAAGGGACGAAGGTCGATCATTGGTCTTCTCCAGGCCGCCGCGCAATTGGGTTGCGGTGGCTACGAAGGCGGAGATAGGCCTTGCCGCCTTGGCTGAAGAGTGGAATAAAATCGACACATTCGTTCGAGAAAGTTGAATGGTTCAGCCCGGCACCCCAACCTATGACCAGCTGCGCATCTTCCTCGCGGTCGCCGATACCGGCAGCTTTGGCGGCGCTGGACGGCGGCTCAACCGCGCGGTGTCGGTCATCAGCTACGGCATCGCCAATCTTGAGGCGCAGCTTGGCGTCACCCTGTTCGAGCGGGAGGGTGCGCGGAAGCCGGTGCTGACCGTCGCCGGGCAAGCGGTGCTGGCCGAGGCGCGCGGGATCGCGCAGGGGATGGACGGCCTGCGCGCCAAGGTGCGCGGCCTGCTCGAAGGGCTGGAGGCCGAGGTCAGCCTTGCGGTCGACGTGATGGTGCCCGCCGCGACGCTCGGCTGCGTGTTGCGCGATTTCCGTACCGCCTTCCCCACGGTCGCGCTGCGGCTGCACGTCGAGGCGCTGGGCGCGGTCACCGCGCTCGTCCTCGACGGCAAGGCGGGGGTGGGGATCAGCGGCCCGCTCGCGACCGATCAGGACGGGATCGAGCTGATAGCGGCCGGATCGGTCGAGATGATCCCGGTCGCCGCACCCGATCATCCGCTGGCGCAACTTCACCCGATCCCGCCGGGGGCAGGGCGCGGGCACATCCAGCTGGTGCTGACCGACCGCTCGCCACTGACGGCGGGCCGCGACTTCGCGGTGCAAAGCCCGCGCACCTGGCGGCTCGCCGACCTCGGCGCCAAGCATCAGCTGCTGCGGCAGGGGATCGGCTGGGGCAATATGCCGTTGCCGATGGTCGAACCCGATTTGATCGACGGCAGCCTGGTGCGCCTCGCCATGCCCGAAGCGCCGGGCGGCGCCTATCGCTTCTGCGGCATCTACCGCCGCGACACGCCCCCCGGCCCCGCGGCGGCGTGGCTGCTCGACCGGTTTGTGGAGGCGGGCGGCGAGGGGGCGTCCGGTCTCGCGGACATTTAGGCTCACAACGTCAGCGTCGTCTCGACCGCTGCCAGCCGCTGCGTGGAGCCGCCAATCGCGTGCGCCGGTCGAAACTGCGCGAGCGTACCCGATACGCTCAACCTTGGCCGGACGCGCCATTCCGCACCCACCTCGATTTGACTTCCGATCCGGCGGGCAGGCCCGCCGGGTCCATGCAGCGGTGCGCCCGACAGGTCGTAAACGCCATCGCCGCGCCGATGCCGCCAATAGGCGATCGCGGTGGCCGAAACGGTCAGGCGCTCGCCAAGCTCCAGGTCGATCCCCGGATGCAGATTGATCATGTTGCGCGGTCCGACAGGCGACAATTCGCCGAAATATTGTGCCTTTGGATAGAGCGGGTCGAAGCTGTTGTTGACCGAATCGCCCGGTTGACGGTCGCCGCTGGCGATCGCGGCGCGTAGCCGCAGCGTCAGCGGGTGCAGCACCAGCGCGGTCTCGCTCGCCAGCGACCATGCCCGAATGCGTCGCCCCGCAGCCTCGCCGCGCTGGCGCATGGCCTCCCAGTTCCAGCGCCACGGCCCATGCGCCCCATAGAGGCGAACGCCCAGCGTCGCCCGCGCGCCGATCCCTGTGCGCCGGTCGTCGAGCCAGTAGAGATCGACCGACATCGGCCGCCCCGACCATTGCGCCTGAATGCCGTTCAGCCACCGCAGCGGATCGGCGCGATCGTCGAAATCGCCGCGCCCGACGCGCACCGGGCGCAGCGCCATCGCCAGCATTTTCACGCGCCCCCGCGACACTGTCAGCGTCGCCCCCTCGAACGCGCGCGGGACATTTGCGCCATAGCGCCGCCCGACCAGCCGCTCCGACCCAAGCGCGATCAGCGTCCGCCCGGCCACCAGCGTCATGTCGGCTGCGCCCATATTCAGCGTCAGCGCGGCGTGGCCCTGCAACAGGTCGATCCCGGTCGTATCGGTCGGTCCGGGATCCGGTGCCCCGGCGGTGGCGGTCGCGATCCCCTGCACGAACAGCCGCAATGGCCCAGCCTCTACCTGCGCCTGAGGAAGCACGCGCACCCAGCGGTCGCTGCGCGGCGCGTCGCCCCCCGTCGCCTCGACCCGCACCCGCGTTTCAATCCCGGCATCGAGCGTCAGCGCCTGCGCCCCGGCCGGTGCGGGCAGCAGCGCGAGCGCGAGCAGGGCGGCGCGGGTCATCCCGGCGCGATCCAGTGGCGCACCACCGGCGGCTGGGGGCCGAGGTGAAACGCGCGCGCGGCGTCCTGATCGGTGCGGTCGGCGTTGGTCACGCGCACATGCTGGCGCAGATGCTCGACCCAGCTCGGCACAGTAAAGCTCTCGATCATCAGGCCGGGCATGGCAGCATCTTCGTACAGCCCCCAGCCACTCGCTCCGTCGCGCCGCCGCACGCGCTGCATCGGGGCCATTGCGCGTGCAAACTCGGCGACCCGGTCCGGGTCGACCCGATATTCGATCGTGACCAGCACCGGCCCGCGATCATGCGCGATCTCCGCCGCGACGACCGGAGTTCCCCAGTGTAGCGATGGCGCAAGGTCGAGCGCGTCCTCTCCCGATAGTGGAAAGCGCCACGCTGCGACCAGCGCGACCGCGAGTCCGCATGCTGCCGCGAACAGCGCCGCATCGGTCCCGGCGTGAAGCGCGATCGATCCCCACAGCGCCGCGCCCGCCGTCATCGATCCCTGAAAGACGAGGAGGTAGATCGCCAGCGCCCGCGCCTTCACCCAGCCCGGCACCGCCAGCTGCGCCGCGCCGTTGAGCGCCGCCATCATCGCGATCCACGCCATGCCTGCCGCAACCAGCACCGGGATCGCCAGCGCCAGTCCCGGCACCAGCGCCAGCGCAGCGGTCGCTCCGGCGAACAGCAATGCGGCAATCACCGTCAGCGCATTGATCGGCACCACCCGTCGGATGCGCGGTAGCAGCAGCGCTCCTGCCACTGCGCCACAGCCGAGTGCCGTGAGCAGCATGCCATAGCCGAGCGCATCCAGCCCCAGCTCACGCCGCGCCACCACTGGCAACAGCGCCCACAGCGCACTCGCGAACAGGAAGAAGGCGAGCGCGCGGATCAGTACGATCTGCAACGCCGGCGCGCGCACCGCAAAGCGCAAGCCGGCCGCCAGCGCCCCGCCGAACCGCTCGGGCGGCAAATGCGTATCGCCCGGCGCGCGCCGCCAGCGCCACAGCACGATCAGCACGCCGATGACCGACACGGCATTGAGCGCGAACACCGCGCCCGATCCGGCAGCGGCGATGATCACCCCGCCCAGCGCCGGGCCGATCGCGCGCGCGATGTTGATCCCGGTCGAATTGAGCGCAACCGCCTGGGTCAGCGACTCGCGCGGGACCAGCTCGGGCACGCTCGCCTGAAACGCCGGCGCACTCATCGCCGCGCCGCACGCCAGCGCGAGGGTAAAGCCGAGCAGCAACGCAGGTGAGGTCCACCCCGCCAGCGTCACCGCCGCCAGTCCGCCTGCGGCGCATAGGGTCCAGATCTGCGCCCCGATCAATACCTTCCGCCGATCGACGATATCGGCCAATGCGCCCGCAGGGAGCGCCAGCAGGAATAACGGAAAGGTCGTCGCCGCCTGCACCAGAGCCACCATCAGCGGGCTGGGCGAGAGCGACGTCATCAGCCACGCCGCGCCGACATCGTGCATCCAGGTGCCGATGTTCGAAACGATCGTCGCCAGCCACAGCGCGCGGAACACCGGACTCGCAAGCGGCGAGGCAGCCGCCTGCGTCACGCCCGGCGGCTGCCCAGGCTCGCCGCCAGCATCAGACCGCCGATGATCGACACATGCTCAGCAAAGATGTTGCGGTGGAGCGCCCACATTGCCGGATCGGCAAAGGTCCAGAAGGGGTGGGCAAGCAGGGTGGCGGCCAGCGTGAACAGCGCCAGCACGCCCGCCGCCACTACGGTACACCGCCCAATCAGCACCGCGATGCCGCCTGCCAGTTGCATCGCGATCACGGCTCCCGCGAACAGCCCGGCCGGGGTCAGGCCGAACTGCTGCATCTCCGCCGTCGCCCCGGTCGGATCGATCAGCTTGGCGATCCCGCTGGTCAGGAACGGCGCGACCAGCGCCAGCCGCGCGATCGCCAGAAACCAGCGGCTCCCCATAATCCGCTCCACGCTCAAACCGCCCAGCAACCGCAACCGAACACGCCCCAGAAACTGCGCGCATCTGCCACCGGCACATCCGCGCCCAGCGCTGCCGCATGGTCATGCCCATGCACCGCGCACCCGCTCGCGCACCCGCACGCATCGGCGAGCTTCGCCTTGGTCGCCGGGGCCTGCCGATAGCCGCCGAAGGTCGCAACCGGGGACCAGTCGGGCATGACGCGCGGCAGTTCCGGGGCGAGCGGCGCGAAATCGCCCTCGCCATGCACAACCCGTCCGCCGAGCAGGGTCAGCACCGCCCGCAACTGCGCGATCTCGCTCTCCGCCACGCCGAAATAATCGTCGCTCAGCACCGCCAGATCGGCGAGCTGCCCCGCCTTGATCTGCCCCTTCTTGCCGACTTCGTTGGAGAACCAGGTGTTGGCCTCGGTCCACAGCCGCAGCGCGCCCTCGCGGTCCATTCGGTTCGCGACCGGATAGAGCGCGGTCCCGCCCACCGTCCGCCCGGTCACCAGCCAGGCGAGTGACACCCACGGATTGTAGCTCGCCACCCGCGTCGCATCGGTGCCCGCGCCGACCGGCACCCCGCTGCGCAGCATCGCCGCGATCGGCGGGGTCCGTTCGGCCGCACGTGCGCCATAGCGGTTGATGAACTCCTCGCCCTGATAGGCCATGCGATGCTGCACCGCGATCCCACCGCCCAGCGCCGCGATCCGGTCGATGCTGCGCTGGCTGATCGTCTCGCAATGGTCGAAGAACCAGTTGAGCCCCTGCAACGGGATATCGCGATTGACCTTCTCGAACACGTCGAGCGCGCGGGTGATCGTCTCGTCATAGGTCGCGTGCAGCCGCCACGGCCAGCGTCGCTCGGCAAGCAGGCGGATCACCGGCTCCAGATCCGCCTCCATGTTCGGCGGCATCTCTGGCCGTGCGACGCGGAAATCCTCGAAATCCGCCGCCGAATAGACCAGCATCTCGCCCGCGCCATTGTGGCGGTACGTGTCGTCGCCATCGCCCGGCTTCACCTGCGTCGACCAGGTGGCGAAATCCTTCAACTCCTCCTTCGGCTTCTGCGTGAACAGGTTGTACGCGATCCGCAAAGTCAGCTGTCCGTCGCGGTGCAGCTCCTCGACGATCGCATAATCGTCGGGGTAATTCTGGAAGCCGCCGCCCGCGTCGATCACGCTGGTGACGCCGAGGCCGTTCAACTCGCGCATGAAATGCCGGGTCGAATTCTTCTGATAATCCGGCGGCAGTTTTGGCCCTTTGGCGAGCGTCGCATAGAGGATCGCGGCATTGGGATTGGCGAGCAGCAATCCGGTCGGATTGCCCTTGCCATCGCGTGCGATCACCCCGCCCGGCGGGTCGGGCGTATCCTTGCCATAGCCCACCGCGCGCAACGCCGCCGCATTGAGCAGCGCGCGGTCATAGAGGTGCAGGATGAACACCGGCGTATCGGGCGCGACCGCGTTGATCTCATCCAGCGTCGGCAGCCGCTTTTCGGCGAATTGATGCTCGGTAAAGCCGCCGACGACGCGCACCCATTGCGGGCTGGGCGTCCGCGCCACCTGCCGCCGCAGCATGTCCATCGCATCGGCCAGCGTCGGCACGCCGTCCCAGCGCAGCTCCATATTGTAGTTGAGGCCACCCCGGATGACATGGATATGGCTGTCGATCAGTCCCGGGATCACCCGCCGCCCGCCTGCGTCGATCATCGCTGCATCGGGACCGACCGCAGCACGCACCTCCGCCTCGCTCCCGACCTTCAGGAATTTGCCATCACGGATCGCCACCGCTTGCGCCACCGGATTGGCGCGGTCGAGCGTGGTCACCTTGGCGTTGACGAGCATGATGTCGGTCATGGACTTGCTCCGGGCAAAAGGGGTGGCGGCGAGCAATGCGCTGGCGGCAACCCCGCCGATCGCCTCGCGACGCCGGGGCATCAGGCGCTGCGCTCGCTATCGTCGCGCGGCGGCGGAGCGGCATGCGGCCCCAGCACGTCGCGCGCGCAATCGGTGCGGAGCCAGGCGGCCACCGGCTCGCGATGGACGATCTTGCGCGCCAGCGGCACGACCTGTTCGCCTAGCAACATGCCGAGCAGCCCGAGCAACGCGATCGCCGGCGGGGCAGGGGAGCGCACCCCAAGCGTCGAATAGATCACGCCAACCAGCGCACCGACGGCGAGCGAGAGGAGGTAGGGCTTCATGCGCGCGTCTCCGATTGGGGGGACGCAGGCCGGGTGCGGGGGGTGTGGGAGTACCCGGCCTGCGTCGGGGGAAGGCGGCTGGTCAGTGACCGCCTTCCTTGGCACCGAACATCGCGCCGGCGTAGATGATGCCGAGGCCGTAGGAGCCGCCCAGCTTCGCCGCGATTCCGGTGGTCAGCGCATAGGTTTCGCCCCGCGCCCAATCGCGCTGCAGCTCGAGCAGATATTGCAGCGACGTCAGCGGCACGACGCCGTCCTGCACCATCCGGTCCATCGCGCGGTCATGCGCCTCATTCGACACGTCGCCGCACGCATCGGCGATCACATAGACTTCATAGCCCTGCTCCAGCGCCGACAGCGCCGGGCCGACGATGCACACGCTGGTCCACAACCCACCCATCACGATACGCGGCTTGCCGATCGCGTTGATGCGGTCGATGACGTTGGTGTCTTCCCAGCAATTCATCGTCGTGCGGTCGATCGCGGCAACGTCGGGAAGCGCCGAGCTCACCTCATCGAACACCGGGCCGGAAAAGCTCTTTTCGGCCACCGTGGTGACGATCGTCGATACCCCGAAACCGGCGGCGGCCGACGCCACCAGCGCGGCATTGGTGCGCAGGGCAACGGTGTCGATCGACTTGGTGGCGAACGCCATCTGCGATTGATGGTCGATCAGGATCAGCGTGTGATCGCCCGGCGTCAGCAGTGACTTGGCGGGCGCGGCGGTGGCGGTAATGGTCATCCTCTTGGCTCCTCGCTTGATGCCGGGTCCCACCGGCCAGATTGCGAGGTCGAGTATAGGCCGCGCCCAATCGCCGCACATCGACCGCTCGGGTCGTGCGAGCTACCCGAACGGGTAGGTCGCACGACCCGCCATGCTTATCGGCAGCTGCTCGCCGCGCTCGCATCCAGGTCCAGACACCGCCCGTCGATGCTCGCCGGATCGACCGGCAGCCCGATGACGCTCGCCAGCGTCGGCAGGATGTCCACCGTCTCCACCCCATTGGGCTGGTCGAACGGCGTCACGCCCTTGCGCCAGAACAGGATCGGCACGCGGCGGTCATAGTCCCAGATGCTGCCATGCGTCGCGACCGACCCGCCCGGCACAGGAATCGGCGTGATCCGCGGCTTGAGCGAGACGTAGAAATCGCCCGACCGCCCGGGATAATAGGATGCACGCACGCGCTGGATCAGTGACCACGTTTCCGGCGGGCCGCTCGGGCTGGGCGTCGCCATGATCTCGGCCCCGGTGAACACCGCCGCGACCTGCGGATGCGCGCGATACTGCGCCACCGCCTCCGCCAGCACCTTGGCACGCAACTTGGGGGTAAGCGCGGGGTCGACATAGATGTCGCCGAAATTCCCGCCCCACAACAGGCGCTTCTCGCCCAGCTTCAGCTTCGCCGCGACCTTGTCGCTCATCGGCTTGGACGACAGCCCACCCTGCGCGCGCGCGGCATCGGTGATCCCGTGCAGCACATTGCGCTCGGGCAGGTCATGGCCGCCATGATCGGCCGTCAGAACCACCTGATAATCCACGCCGCTGCGGTCCAGCACGTCGAAAAACGCGCCGAGATCGCGGTCGAGGCTGGTCAGCTGCAGGCACATTTCGGTGCCCTCGGTGCCATAGCCATGGCCGACATAGTCGGTCGCCGACGCACCGACGATCAGCACATCGGTCGCCTCCCCCCGGCCGAGCTTCATCTCCTCAAAGAACGCGGCGGCCAGCGCCAGTGTCGCGCCGTCCATCTCGGGCGAAGCGCGGAAGGCGCGGGCATCGCCCGCCTCACGCGCGAACCTTCCGGTGCCGACCGTCCGGCTCCCCGCCTTGACCGCGACATCGCGCGACTTGCAGTAATCGGGCAGGTCCAGCGCGGGCTGCGCCTTGCCGATCTGCGCGGCGATTGCGGCGTTGGTCCGCGTCACCACGGGTGCCTCCGCGGTGCCGGTATAGCTGACAAAGCCCTTGCCGCCCCACCACCAGGTCTGGTCGGCGGTCTTGCCCGCCATCATCACCGCCGCGCGATCCTTGGCCGACACCGACACGACGCGCGTCGCCGGGTTCACCGCCTTCAACCGGTCGCCCAGCGTCGGCACCAGCAGATGCACCGGCGACACAGTGTACTTCTCCGACGTGCTGCCCGGAACGCGTTCGTCCTCGGCGCAATAGATCGTCTTGTCCTCCCGCGCGGTCTTCAGATCGACCCAGTCATTGGCGACGATGCCGTTTCGCGACGGCCGCGCGCCGGTCAGGATCGTCGAATGGCCGGGGCAGGTCTCGGTCGCCGAATGGCTCTGATAGCCCGAGGGAAAGACCACGCCGCGCGCCAGCCGCGCCAGCCCGCCGGTGAAATAGGGGCGATAGCCCGCGAACAGGTCCGCCGAAAACTGATCCACCGAAATGGTGACGATCAGCTTGGGCGGAGCCGCCGGGGCAGGGGCCGGGGGGGCTTCCTGCGCCGCCACCGGAACGGCGACGAGCATGGCAGTGGCGAGCAATCGAGCGAGCATAAACCCTCCGGCATGGCAAAAATGGCCGCGACCGCTATGTTCCCGCGACATCGGTACGGCAAGGGCTGGCAATGCGCAGATTCGGTTTCGCTTTGGTGACATTCCTGCTGGCGCTGGTCGCGCTGCCCGCCGCTGCGCAACCTGCGGGCCAGAATAACCTGACCGTCGATCTGGTCGCCGAAAGCGACGCCCCCGCCGCCGGAAGCGAGGTGACGATCGCCTTCGTCGCCAAACCCAATCCCGGCTGGCACGGGTACTGGAAAAACCCCGGCGATGCGGGCCTCGACACGCGGCTCGACTGGACACTGCCCCAAGGCGTGACCGCGGGCGAGCTGCGCTACCCGGTGCCGACGCGGCTGATGATCGCGGGCATCATGAACTATATCTACAAGGGCAACTACACCCAGTTCGCGACGCTCAAGATCCCCGCCGGCCTCGCCCCCGGCACCGCGTTGCCGATCGCGGTGCGCGCCGATTACCTGATCTGCACCGACGAAATCTGCGTCCCCGAAACCGAAAATCTGACGCTGAACCTCACCGTCGGCGACGGCACCATCACCCCCGAACGCCGCGCGCAGTTCGACCAGTGGCGCCGCCTGCTGCCCAAGCCGCTCGGCAGCGAAGCGAAGTTCCAGGTGACCGACGGCACGCTGCGCATCGCGATCCCGTTCCCCGCATCGGTCGATCTGTGGAAGGAGGCTTATTTCTTCGCCCAGACCCCCGACGCCGTCACCTATTCCGCGCCACAGAGTGTCACCCGCGACGGCGACACGCTGATCCTGTCGGTCAAGGCCGGATCGAAAGTCCCCGAACGCCTCGACGGCATCCTCGCCACCGGTGAACGCGACGGCTTTGCGCTCACCGCAGTCCCCGGCACTGTCGCCACCGCGCCCGGACCTCAGGCCGCAATCGACTGGAGCGCGGCCCTGCTCGCGCTCGGCGGCGCGCTGCTTGGCGGGCTGATCCTCAACATCATGCCGTGCGTCTTCCCCATCCTCAGCCTCAAGGCACTCAGCCTCGCCAAGAGCGGCACCAGCGAGAGCGCCGCCCGCGCCGAGGGTCTCGCCTACACCGCAGGCGTCGTCCTCGTCGTCCTCGCGCTCGGCGGGCTCATGCTTGGCCTGCGCGCGGCGGGGGCGAGCGTCGGCTGGGCGTTCCAGCTCACCGACCCGCGCGTCATCCTGCTGCTCCTGCTCCTCGTCCTCGGCATCGCGCTCAACCTGGCTGGGCTGTTCGAGCTGATGACCCCGAAATTCGTCGGTCGCCTCGCCGGCGGCGGGAGCGGCGGCGCGTTCATGACCGGCGCGCTCGCCGCGTTCATCGCCACGCCCTGCACCGGCCCGTTCATGGGCGCAGCGCTCGGCGCCGCGCTGGTCCTGCCCTGGTACGTCGCGCTCATCATCTTCCTCGGCCTCGGCCTCGGCCTCGCGCTCCCGTTCCTGCTGCTCGGCTTCATCCCCGCACTGCGCCGGATGCTGCCGAAGCCAGGCGCGTGGATGGATACATTCCGCAAGATCCTGTCGGTCCCGATGTTCCTCACCGCAATCGCGCTCGCCTGGGTGCTCGGCGGCCTGACCGGGGTCAACGGCATGGCCAGCGGCCTGATCGTAGCGCTCGCGCTCGGTGTCGTGCTGTGGGTGCTCGGCCGGCGTCAGATCCGTGGAGCCGGGAACGGCATCGCCTGGGCGCTCAGCCTCGCCATCGTGATCGGCGGCATGTGGCTGGTCGGCACCATCGAAAAGCCCGCCGCTGCCGCAACCTCCACATCCGGCGCACAGCCCTTCAGCGAAGCCAAGCTCGCCGAGCTGCGCGCCAAGAACAAACCCGTCTTCGCCTATTTCACCGCCGACTGGTGCGTCACCTGCAAGGTCAATGAAAAGGCCGCGATCGAGACCGATGCGGTGCGCGACGCCTTCGCCAAGGGCGGCGTCACCGTCCTCGTCGGCGACTGGACCGACGGCGACCCCGCGCTCGGCCGCTTCATCGAACGCCACAACCGCGCGGGCGTGCCGCTCTACCTCTGGTACCCGGCCGGCGCGACCGAGCCTCAGGTCTTGCCGCAACTCCTCACGCAGGGCATGTTGACCGAGCTAACCGGGGGCAAATGAACCGCAGATCAAGGAGATGAGCCGATGCACCGACTGATCCCATTTGCCGCAGCGACCCTCGCGGCCCTCACAATCCCCGCCGCTGCCGAGCAGACCAACGGCACCAAGGCGACCAATTTCAAACTCACCGACGCCAGCGGCAAGACCGTCCAGCTCAGCGACTTCAAGGGCAAGACCGTGGTGCTGGAGTGGAACAACCCCGGCTGCCCGTTCGTGCAGCGCCACTATGAAGGCAACATGCAAAAGACCCAGGCCGCGGCCAAGGCTGGCGGCGTGGTGTGGCTGACGATCAATTCCGGCGCACCGGGGAAACAGGGCTATATGCAGGGTGCCGAGGCGACCAAGTGGGTCACGGACAAGAAGGCAAGCCCGGCCCATTACCTGCTCGACCCCAAGGGCGTGGTCGGCAAGGGCTATGCCGCCAAGACCACCCCGCACATGTACATCATTGATGCTGCTGGCGTGCTGCGCTTTCAGGGCGGCATCGACGACAAACCCGCCGCCCGCGTCGAGGAAATGGGCTCGGCTCGCAACCACGTCCTCGCCGCGCTGAACGAGATCAAGGCCGGGAAGCCGGTCTCGGTCGCCCAGACCACGCCCTATGGCTGCTCGGTCAAATACGCCGAGTAAACGGGCTTTCCTTCCCTGTGATAGGGGGCATGGAAGGAGAGAAGGCCGGGGGAAACCCCGGCCTTTTTCATTCCTCCCCGGAACGGGGAGGGGGACCATCCGAAGGATGGTGGAGGGGGCCCGAGGCAAGGGAATCCGGAGCCTCGGGCCCCCTCCGTCAGCGCTACGCGCTGCTACCTCCCCGTTCCGGGGAGGAATGAACGCGCGCCCCGCCCGCAACCTTCTTAGCCCCTCCCGCTTGCGGGAGGGGTTGGGGAGGGTCTTCTTCTTCTATTCTCCCGCCGCGCCTCAGCCGCCCGCTAGCAGAAGAAGACCCTCACCCAACCCTCTCCCGCGAAAGCGGGAGAGGGCTAGAAAGGCAGAACGCAAACGCCCGCCCGTAGCTCAAGCGATATGTTCGGGCTCCGCGTCCGGAAGCTGATCGCGATTGCGCTCGCTGAAAAACCGGAACGCGCCAAACGCGCCGACCAGCAGCGAGACGATCAGCGCGCCAAGCGCAACGTCCCGCCCCGACGTGCTCGGTGCCAGCCCCGCTTCGCGGCCCGCCTCAAACGGATCGACCAGCAGAGCGGTGGGCGACAGCGTGACGCGCGTGCTCATTTCTTCCACCGCCTTGGTCTCCGACGCCCGGTCGACGGCGATGCCATTCAGGCGCAGGATGGGACCGAACGCGCCCTCGGCCGCGACCATTCCCTCGATCTGCGCATCGGCGATGGACCCGTGCTGGATCATCAGGCCGATCGCCGGACCCTCGGGCTTGGTGGCGGTCGTCGCATAGATCGGCGCCATCACCCAGCGATCACGCTCGACCCCGCGCTTGCTGCGCGTCAGCTCCATCGCCTGCCGGAAATCGACCTGGCCGACGACATTTACTTCCTGCGCCGCACCGATGTTGCGCGCGGGATCGAACTTCTCGATCTGCACCAGCGCAGGCGGCTTGCCCGCCCGCGCCGCAGCCTTGTCAGCCTCGCTCTGGCGATCGTCGATGTACAGATAAACAGCCAGCGCAAGGCCCAACGGCGCCAGCACGAGATAGACGAGCGGCGGCAACCTGAAAAACCACATCTGCATTCCCCCCAAAGAACAAGCCGGACGCGCAGGTCGCCCGACTCGCGCGCACTGTGTCGCGCGTACGGGAGTGCTGCAAGTGCCGAAAGCTGTGCGATAAAAAGACGATGGCGCAGTTGGAGCGGATCCGAACGCCCCTCCCGCGTCTTTCTTAGCCCCTCCCGCTTGCGGGAGGGGTTGGGGAGGGTCTTCTTGTTCTTTTAGAAGCCGGCGTCAGTCGACGGACTGAGCATCACTTGCAACAAGCACATAGTCCGGATGGACCGCCGCATCCGTTACCAAAATAGTTTGCGTCTCCGCCGCGGAGCGACCGTCCACGCGCAGCAAGCGACCGGTAACGCACTGATCGCGTCCCCTTCCAGAATAGCCGCGCAGCTTGACGCCGACGCGCCCATGGATCGGATAGATCGTATCCGAATAGATGACGTTGCCGTCCTTCGAAACCTCACCACAAATCCGCAGCAACTGGCCTTCAACAACATGGGGCTGGCGTCGCACCTCATCGACCGTCACCGCGCGCGCGTCCGCTGGGGCGGCGACTGGCATCACAAGCAACAGAGCGCTCAATATCGTCACGACGTCACCTCCAGGTCGAGTCGGCGTATCATCACCCGCGTTGATGTCGGCAGGAAGACGGTGAAGCTTGCTATCCCGCCCCGGCCCTCCGCTGTTTTGTTGGATACAAGTTGGAAATTTCCTGATCTGCTCCACCCATGCCGCCGACCCTCCGCCCCATCACCCCGCCTAGCCTGACACCCCCGTCGCGCGACCGTCGCCCAACTGTCGCGTCCCCGACTTTTAACAGTCCCCTCCCAGCCTCAAACCTGCCCCATCCCAGTCGCCTCACCCCAAAACACCCCCATTTCCGTCAGCTTCGTCGGCCCCCTCCACACCCCCTTGTGCGACGCAACAAAGCATTGCAGCATGGAACTGTAACGGAGTTCGGGACTTTGGAGGCCTGATGGGGGTAAGCCGCGCGTTCGACGAGATTTGGGGTCATGGTGGGCCGGCACAGCCGCGACCACAATTCAACGAACTCGCGCGCTGGATGGCTGACACCCCGCACGCCGAACTCCACCGCCGCCAACAGTCGGCCGAAGCGACCTTTCGTCAGCTGGGCATCACCTTCGCCGTCTATGGCGACACCGATGCCAGTGAACGCATCATCCCCTTCGACATCGTGCCGCGCATCTTCATGCACGACGAATGGACCCGCCTGTCCGAAGGGCTGGTTCAGCGGGTCGAGGCGATCAACGCCTTCCTTCAGGACATTTACGGCGAGCGCCGCATCCTCAAGGAAGGGGTGCTGCCCCCCGAGCTGGTGCTGCTCAATCCGCAATTCCGCCCCGAAGTGGTCGGCATCCGCCCGCCGCACGATGTCTGGGCGCATATCTGCGGCATCGATCTGGTCCGCACCGGCCCGGACGAATTCTTCGTGCTTGAGGATAATGCCCGCACCCCGTCGGGCGTGTCCTACATGCTCGAAAACCGCGAGGCGATGATCCGTCTCTGCCCCGAATTGTTCCGCAGCTTCCGCGTCGCCGCAGTCGACAGCTACAGCGACATGCTGCGCGAAACGATGCGATCGGTGGCGCCGGAGCGCAGCGGCGCGAACCCGGTGTCGGTCGTGCTGACTCCGGGCCATTTCAACTCGGCCTATTACGAACACAGCTTTCTCGCCGACACGATGGGGGTCGAGCTGGTCGAGGCGGCGGACCTGCTGGTCGATGACGACATCGTCTATATGCAGACGATCGCCGGGCGCGTCCGCGTCGATGTCATCTATCGCCGCATCGACGATGATTTCCTCGACCCGCTCGTCTTCCGTCCGGATTCGATGCTCGGCGTTCCCGGCATCATGGCCGCCTACCGCGCCGGTAATGTCACGCTGATCAACGCCCCGGGCAATGGCATCGCCGATGACAAGGCGATCTACAGCTACATGCCGGAGATCGTTAAATTCTACTCGGGTGGCGAGGCGAAGCTGCCCAATGTCGAAACCTGGCGCTGTCGCGAGCCCGATGCGCTGAAATACACGCTCGACAACCTCAAGGATCTGGTGGTCAAGCTGGTCGATGGCTCGGGCGGCTATGGCATGCTGGTCGGCCCGACCGCGACCAAGGCAGAGATTGAGGCGTTCCGCGCCGCGCTGATCGCCGAACCGCATCGCTACATCGCCCAGCCGACGCTGGCGCTGTCGACCGTGCCGACCGTCACCGAAACCGGCCTTGCCCCGCGCCATGTCGATTTCCGCCCGTTCGTCCTCTCCGGCTCCGACGGCGTCCGCGTCGTCCCCGGCGGCCTGACCCGCGTCGCGCTCAAGGAAGGGTCGCTGGTCGTCAATTCCAGCCAGGGCGGCGGAACCAAGGACAGCTTCGTCCTGATGCCCGACGGGCCGGTACAGGGGCAGGAACAGACGCAGGTGGTCGGCTGATGCGCATGCTCTCCCGCACCGCGTCGTCGCTCTACTGGCTCGGCCGCTATGTCGAGCGCGCCGACTTCATCGCCCGACTGGTCGAGGCGACGGTCCGGCTCGATGCCCTGTCCGCCCGTCCGGCGGGGGAGGCGGCCTGGGCCAGCGCGCTCAGCGTCACCTATACCGAAGAGGCCTATGCCGCCGCGCACCAGACGATCAGCCAACAGCCGGTGGCGCATTTCCTGACGCTCGACATGAGCCATCCCGGCTCGATCGTCCGCTGCCTTGAACAGGCGCGCAACAATGGCCGCGCCGTCCGCACCGCCCTGACCCGCGAAGCCTGGACCGCGATCAACCGCCTCTGGCTGCTGTTCGCCAAGCGCGTCAGCCCTGGCGGCGCCGCAAGCACGCTCGCGCTGGTCGAAGGCGTGATGGCCGAAGCGCGCGGGTTCGAAGGCGCGATCCACCGCATGATGGGCAACGAAGCGACGATGCTGATCCAGCTCGGCGCCGCGATCGAGCGTGCGGACAACACCGCGCGCCTGCTCGACGTCAAATACCATTTGCTGCTGCCCGAAGGGGAGAAGGTCGGGGGCCTGGTCGATCGCGACCAGTGGACGACGATCCTACAGACCGTTTCGGCGGTCACCGCCTATCGCTGGCTCTACAGCGACGGGCTGCGGCCGGCCAACGTCATCGACCTGCTGATCACCCGCGCCGAACTCCCCCGCAGCCTCGCCGGATGCGTCGAGGAAGTGGTCGAGCAGCTCAACGCCCTCGCCAAGCGCACCGGGCTTCAGGGTGAGGCCGACCGCATGGCCCGCGCCCGCATCGCCCGGATGCAAAAGACCCGCGCGCATGAAGTGATCGTCCGTGGCCTGCACGAATATCTGCAGGCCTTCATCCGCGAAAATGCGCAGCTCGACGCCGCCATTGCGCGCCAATTCAGGTTTATCTGATGCGCTTGGCCATCGACCACCAGACCCGCTACCGCTTTAGTGAGCCGCAACAGCGGCTGGTCCAGACGCTGCGCCTGACTCCGGGCGACACGCATGACCAGACCGTGGTGGACTGGCGCATCGACGTCGATTGCGACGTCCGGCTGCGCGATTCGATCGACGGTTTCGGCAACCGCGTGACGATGCTCTATGCCGAAGGGCCGATCGACCGGATCGAGATTACCGTGGCGGGGCAGGTGCTGACGACCGAAGCCGATGGGCTGGTCCTTGGCAGCAACGAGCTGCTCCCGCCGCCGATGTTCCGCCGCATCACCGCCCGCACGACCCCCGACGCGACGCTGACCGAATGGGCGCGCGACGCGGCCGGAAACGGGGAGGTGCTTGCCCAGCTGCACAGCTGGAACGTCGCGCTCTGCCAGCGTTTCCCCGACGCCGCCGACCGCCCCGACCATGGAGCGACCGCCATGGAAGCGTTCGCGGGCGGCGATCCCGACTCCCGCGATCTCGCCCATATCTTCATCGCCGGAGCTTCGGCGCTGGGCCTCCCGGCGCGCTACGTCTCGGGCTACCGCAATTGCGGCGAGGGGACGTGCCTCCCGCATGGCTGGGCAGAGGCATGGGTCGATCGGCTGGGCTGGATCGGCTTCGATCCCTCGGCCGGGATCAGCCCCGACGCGAACTATGTCCGCATGGCCACCGCGCTCGACTTCAACGGCGCCGCGCCAATTGTCGGCATCCGCCAGGGCGAGGGGGTTGAGGAACTGTCAGTCGAGCTTCAGGTCGAACGGATGAACGGCGACGCCTGATTACGCAAAAGCACGCAGCCTGATCGGCTGCGGCGCTGCCTCGGTCACCGTCGCATCGGCATCATCCGGCATCCGCGACCAGCCATTGGGGCCAAGCACTTCCATCGGCCGGTACCGTGTCTTGTACGCCATCCGGTCGCTGCCCTTCACCCAATAGCCCATATAGACATAGGGCAGGCCGGCGCTGCGGGCGCGGACGATATGGTCCATGATGATGAGGTTGCCCAGGCCCTGACGCTCGGGATGGTCGGCGGCAAAGAAGCTGTAGATCATCGACAGCCCATCGGCCTGCTGATCGGTGATGCAGGCCCCGACCAGTGCGCCGCCCAGTTCCTCCGGCTCGCGATATTCGATGACATAGGTGCTGACCGGCGACTGCTCGACCATGTCGGCATAGTCGGTCTCGTCCATCATCGTCATCCCACCGGTTGGATGACGCGCCGAAAGGTAGCGGCGCAGCAGCGCATATTGCTCCTCGGTCGCCCAGGGGCGGCACGCGGTGACCGACAGGTCCGAATGGCGACGGATCAGCTTGCGCTGCGTGGCGTTGGGGCGGAATTCGTCGGTGACGACGCGGACGGAGAGGCAGGCGTTGCATCCGACACAGCTCGGTCGATAGGCGACCGACTGGCTGCGGCGAAACCCGATGCGGCCGAGCGCGTCGTTGAGTTCGCCAGCATGGGGGCCGTTCAGCTCGGTGAAGATCTTCCGCTCCTGCCGCCCGGGCAGATACGGACAGGCCGAGGGGCTGGTCACGAAAAACCGTGGAAAGCGCGTCAGTGCCGTCACCCGTTCGCCCCCTTTAAGTCACGCAAATCGCGCCGGACGTCATCCTTATGAAGCGACGGAATCACGATGAAAAGCCGATTTACCATGAAAATGGGTTAACGGCCGTGCAGTGATTTTTCGGGATTGCGCAGCCGCAAGACGTGCGCACCGCACTTATACCCTGGTGGTGATTCGGTGGGGAGGGCACGGCGACTCGGTTCGCCGCACGCCTGATTCAGTTCGTCGTCCGGCTGTGGAAAACGCTCAGTCCAGCTCCACCATGCTCACCGAATAGCCTGCAGCGCGGAGCGCCACCATCAGCCGGTCGAGATGCGCGCCGTCGCGGGTTTCGCACTCGATATCGGTGATCAGGCCCTTGGCAGGGAGCGAGGTGAACACGCGCTGGTGATACACCTCGATGATGTTGACGCCCTGTTCGTGGAAGATGCGGCTGACATGGAACAGCGCGCCGGGGCGATCCTGCAACCGGATGCGCAGCCGGGCGAGCCGGCCCGAGCGGGCAAGGTCGCGCAGCAGCACATTGGCGAGCAGCCGCGTGTCGATATTGCCGCCGCACAGCACGATGCCGATCGTCTTGCCCGCAAACCGTTCCTGATTGGACAGCAACGCCGCGAGGCCAGCGGCGCCCGCGCCCTCGACCACGGTCTTTTCGATCTGCAGCAACAGGCTGACCGATTCCTCCAGCTTGCGCTCGCTGACCAGTACGATGTCATCGACCAGCGCCTCGATCACCTGCGCGGTGATCGTGCCGGGCTCCTTGACCGCGATACCCTCGGCCAGCGTGTCGCCGCCAATGGCCAGGTCGGTGCCCTTGACGCGGTTGTACATCGACGGGAACAGCTCCGCCTCGACCCCGACCACCTCGATCGCGCGGTCAGCGGCCTTGGCGACGGTCGCCATGCCCGACACCAGCCCGCCGCCGCCGATCGGCACGATCAGCGTGTCGATGTCGGGCGCATCGGCCAGCATTTCCAGCGCCACCGTGCCCTGACCCGCCATGATGCGCGGATCGTCGAACGGATGGACGAAGGTATAGCCGTTCTTCGCTTCCAGCTGCCGCGCATGGGCGTAGGCTTCGTCGAACGTCTCGCCCTCCAGGATCACGCTCGCGCCATGACCCTCGGTCTGCGTCACCTTCACCGTCGGGGTCGGCTTGGGCATCACGATCGTAACCGGAATGCCCAGACGATTGCCGTGATAGGCGAGACCTTGGGCATGGTTGCCAGCCGACGCCGCGATCACGCCCTTGGCCCGCGCCGCCGCGTCGAGCTGAAGCAGCGTGTTGAGCGCGCCGCGCTCCTTGTAGGCGGCGGTGAACTGGAGGTTCTCGAACTTCAGATAGACGGTCGCGCCGGTCAGGTCGGACAGCGTCTTGCTGTGCAGCGTCGGCGTGCGCACGATCGACCCGCCAATCCGCTCCGCCGCCATCTGCACATCGGCAAGGGCGAGGGGGAGGGGAGTGTCGGCGGACGCAGCCTGAGTTGCCATCGTGAATCTTTCGCAATCCCGGAAACACCGCCGGGCCGGTCCGCGCGCCCTAGACCATCTGGCGCGACGGGGGAACACCGCCTATTCGAAAGTCCCGCCAAGGTCAGGTTTAGGCCCGACTATCGCTTTCGGAGACCATTGTGCGCCTTGCCGTTTCGCTTGCCCTGATCGCCGCACTGCTGCTGCCCGCGCCCGCGCTTGCCGATGCTCTGGTCGACAATGTCGATGGCATCACGCTGGACGAGAAGGGCGAGGTGGTCCGCTTCACCGGTATCGTGATGTCACCCGACGGCAAGGTGGTGAAGCTGCTCAAGCGTGGAGAGAAGCGGCCCGAGCGGCCTGACTGGCGCGCCGACCTCAAGGGTCGCGTGGTCATCCCCGGCATGGTGGACGCGCATGGCCATGTCATGAATCTCGGCTTCCGCGCGCTCGCGCTCGACCTGTCGGGAACGCGCTCGCTGGCGCAAGCGCAGGATGCGATCCGCCGCTATGCCGCTGAAAATCCCACGCGTCGGTGGATCACCGGCGGAGGCTGGAACCAGGAAGTCTGGGGCCTTGGCCGCTTCCCGACTGCGGCGGAGCTGGACGCGGCGACCGGCGATGTCCCGACCTGGCTGGTTCGCGCCGATGGCCATGCCGGCTGGGCCAACAGCGCGGCGCTGAAGGCTGCAGGCATCACTCCTGCAACCAAGTCGCCGGCCGGCGGCCGGATCGAGCTGGTCGCCGGCAAGCCTGGCGGTGTGTTCGTCGATGCGGCGATGGAACTGATCGAAAAGGCGCTGCCCCAGCCCACACCGCGCGACCGCAACGCCGCCTTCATCAAGGCACAGGACATGCTGTTGTCGATGGGCGTGACGGCGAGCGCCGACATGGGCACCAGCGTCGACGATTGGCTGACCTATCGCCGCATGGGCGACATGGGTCTGCTGCGGATGCGGATCATGTCCTATTCGGACGGGGTCGAAACCGCATTGCGCGTCGGCGGCAGCGGTCCGACGCCGTGGCTCTATGCCGACAAGCTGCGGATGGGCGGGATCAAGCTCTACACCGATGGCGCGCTCGGTTCGCGCGGGGCGTGGCTCAAGGCACCCTATAGCGATGCGCCGGGCAATCGCGGCCTGCCGTTCCTGACCGATGCGCAGCTGTCCAACCTGCTCGTCCGGGGCGCGATGGACGGATTTCAGTTCGCAATCCACGCGATCGGGGACCGGGCCAACAGCCAGGTGCTCGACGCGATCACCGAAGTCGGCGAGACCTACAAGGGCGACCGCCGCTGGCGGATCGAGCACGCCCAGGTGGTGGATCCAGTGGACCTGTCGCGCTTCGCCAAGCTTGGCGTAATCGCGTCAATGCAGCCGGTGCATCAGAGCAGCGACCGCACGATGGCCGAGGCGCGCGTCGGCGCGGCGCGGCTGGCGGGTGCCTATGCGTGGAAATCGCTGCTGGATAGCGGCGCGCGCATCGCGTTCGGTTCCGATTATCCGGTCGAAAGCCCCAATCCGTTCGAGGGCTGGGCGACGGGCTTCACCCGGCAGGATGCACAGGGCCAGCCCGTCGGCGGCTGGCGACCGGAGGAAGCGCTCACCCGCGAACGCAGCTGGCGCGCCTTCACGTTGGACGGCGCCTATGCCGGCTTTGCTGAGACCAAATTCGGTCATCTCGCGCCGGGGATGCGCGCGGATTTCATCGTCGTGGATCGCGACCCGCTGCTCGCGTCGCCCAGCGAACTGCGCGCGACGGTGGTGATCGAAACCTGGGTCGGCGGCGAGCAAGTCTATCGCCGTCCGGGCAGCGACGCTTCGGGCGGGCGGTAATTGGGCGCAGCACCAGCTGGCTGCTGCCGGTTGGACTGCGAACAAACGCATTCGGCCCGCCCGGCCGGACCGCCACCACGAGGGAGTGGGTGGGATCCGGCGGGCGGGCCGTTCGCGCTCCGGGAAGGCAGCGCGAAAGGGGAATGATCAGGCGGCGATGCGCCGCGGCGTATTCATACGACTGCCACCGGTGCCCGGCTGGAACGCACTGGCGTGTTCGGCGAGCCGGTCCGCTTCGGTGCTCAGCGTCTGAGCCGCAGCGGAGGTCTGCTCCACCATGGCCGCATTCTGCTGGGTCGCGCCGTCGAGCGACTGGATCGCGCCGGACACTTCGCTGATTGCCATCGCCTGCGACCGGCTGCCCTCCGCGACGGTGCCGAGCAGGCTGTTCACCTCCTCCACATCGCTGGCGATCCCGACCAGCGCGGAATCGACGCGGCGCACCGCCTCGACCGCGCCTTCGATATCGACCTGGGTCGCGGTCAGCTGTTCGCGGGCCTGTTTGGACTCCTCCTCGGCGCGCATCGCGAGCGCGGAGACGAGGTCGGCGACGACTGCAAAGCCACGGCCCGCTTCGCCGGCACGGCCGGCTTCGACAGCAGCGTTCATCGCGAGCACGCGGGTCTGGAAGGCGATCTTGTCGAGCCCTTCGATCACGTCGTCGATACCCTTGGCGCTGTCCGACACCCGGGTCATCGCCTGCATCGCCTCTTCGGCGACCGCGCGACCCGATGCGACGGCACCATGCGCCCGGTCGGCACGCGCCACGGTGTCGCCCGCAGCTGCTGAACTCGCCCGGACGCTACCGTCGATCTGGGTGACGGCGGCGGCAGTCTCCTCGATCGACGCGGCATTGCTTTCGGTGCGGCGCGCCAGGTCGTTGGTCGCGCTGGCGATCTCACTGGTCCCGGTGCGGATCGCCTCGACACTCTGGCTGACGGCATGGACCAGGTTGCGCAGGCCCGCGACGGCCAAGTTGTAATCGTCGCGCAGCCCGCGATAGGCCGGCGCAACATCGGCATCGATGCTGTGCGAGACATCGCCCGCCGACAGCCGCTTGAGCGCACCGCTGAGCAGGTCGACGATCTTCTTTTGCTCGGCCTCATCGGCGCGTTTCGCGATTTCGGCCGCCTCCTTGGCGATCGCTGCGTCGCGGAAGACGTGGAGTGCGCGGCCCATGTCGCCGATCTCGTCGCGACGCGCGCCGGTCTCGGCTTCGACCGCATGATCGCCCGCAGCCAGTCGGCCCATCTTGCCGACCATGTCGGCAACCGGTTTGGCGATCGAGCGGTTGAGCAGGAATGCGAGGCCACCCGCCAGCGCCAGCATGATCGCGACACCCAGGCCCAGCGTCCAGCGGACTCCGGCGCGCAAGCTGGCTTCCTCGGCATCGGCGGCGGCAACCCGATCTTTTTGCGCCGCGTCCAGCGCCTTGATCGCGTCGCGGATGCGGCTGAGCTGCTTCTTGCCCGCCAGTTCCTGCGCCTCGGCACGTGTCGCCGGATTGCGCGCCAATGCAATTGTCGGCTCCAGCTTGTCCTTCTGCCACTCCGCCGTGGCTGCCGCATATTCGTCGATCAGGCCGCCGAAATCATGCCCCTGCGAAACCGTTCGGATCTCTTCGACAGCCTCGGACACCTTGTCGCGATTTTCGACATAGGTCTCGTAAAAGGCCTGCTGCCCCAAGATGGTGAAGCCGCGCACGGCGTTCATCTGCTCCAGCGTCAGATACAGCAGGGTCTGCGTGGCGCGGGCGCCCGTATGGGCATTCGCCTTTTCGGTTTGCGCGTGTTCAAGGCCGCTGATCGCGTTGACGATGAGCGCGCTGACCCCGCCAAAGGTCAGCAGGAGTACGAGGAAGGAGGCGGCAAGCTTGCGCCAGATCGGCCAGTTCTGCATCGGGTTCGTGCCTTTGAATGTCGCAAATGGGTGCGCGACGATGCGCGCCGTTACGTCCGGTAACTATAGGCGCGTAACGGCCCTTTCGGTCGGGCAGGCGTGGGGAATCGCTTAGACGTCGCGCGCCGTAAGGTGCCCGGGGCGCCGCTTAACACGCTGCTAACCATCAATATTGCCCGGCCGCGACCGGATCGCGCTCCGGTCTCCCACAATGCAAAAGCGGGAGGCGCTGTGCAGCCCGTCGCTGGGCCTGCGTCTAGGACCTGGCTGCAGAAGCGGCCAACTTTTCCAGAAGGAATATGATCATGGGTTTTTCCGTTAACACGAACGTTGGCGCGATGGCGGCTCTCCAGAGCCTGAATCAGACCAACAAGTCCCTGGCTACCACCCAGAGCCGCATCAACACCGGTATGAACGTCGCGTCGACCAAGGACGATTCGGCTGCCTTCGCCGTTGCTCAGACGCTTCGCGGCGACCTGGGTGGCCTGAAGTCGGTCGGTTCGTCGCTCAGCCGTGCAAAGAGCACGGTTGACGTCGCGGTCGCCGGTGCCGAGCAGATCTCCGACCTCGTCAACCAGATGAAGGCCAAGGCGATCGAAGCTTCGGACGCGGGTCTGGATGCCGACAGCCGTACGTCGCTTGCAGATGATTTCGATGGGCTCAAGGAGCAGATCGAAACCGTCATTGAATCCAGTGAATTCAATGGCACCAATCTGCTGAAGGCGGCCAGCGGCTCGGTGAGCGCGCTTCAGTCGACCGATATGGCGGCTGACACGCTCGACGTGGCGAACCAGGACTTCACCGCGATCGTGACCGCGATCGGCGCCACCTTCACCTCGGCCGCCACGGCTGAAACGATGGTGGGCACTCTTGAGACCCAGGCCACTGCCATCAATGGAAAGATGAGCACCCTGGGCGCTGCCTCGCGTAAGATCGAGGGCCAGCAGTCGTTCGTCAGCAAGCTGTCGGACGTGATCGAGAGCGGCATCGGCAACCTTGTCGACGCCGACCTGGCGAAGGAATCGGCCAAGCTCCAGGCGCTGCAGGTCAAGCAGCAGCTGGGCGTTCAGGCTCTGTCGATCGCCAACCAGGCGCCGCAGACGATCACCTCGCTGTTCCGTTAATAAAATCTACCCTGACAAAGGCGGGTCGGGACGCGCGAGCGTTCCGGCCCGTTTTTTTGGCCGTGGGCGGGGCCGCAAGGGCAACGTCTATCCCCGAATTTGCGATGAAATTCCCGCTCAGGGCACCCGTGGCGGCATCGCCGTATCTATAACAATGGCATGGTAACCAGCGCCCCCCGCATTCGAGAAATCATCGACGCCACCGGCATCCGGCTTCGGGTAACGATCGACAGCGGCGCGCGCGGTCCGTCGATCCGGCTTGGTCGCCCCGATCTCGATGCAGAGGTGCGGCTCGACGTGCATGGTGCGGACTTGTTGTGCGGCTATCTCGTCGCGGCGCGGCTCGCGGGACGCCAGCAGCTGCCCGATGAAACTTCGCTTGGCCCGCTCGCCGCGACCTTCAGCCTCTCGCACGATCCGGTCGTGCGGATCGAGGTGCGCCGCCATCTGCTCGACGATGTGATGCTGACCATCCCCGCGACCATGTGGGATCGGCTTTATGCCGAACTCTGCATCGTGGGCGCGCATGCGCGGGCACTGAGCAGCCTCTCAGCAGCGGCGGAGGCGGCATAGCTTCAGGAGCCGCGGCCGCGGCACAGTAGTTCTACAATAGGTAATCGCGCAGTATTTCGTTCCGGACCCGCAACCGGCATTTGGAACCGAACTACAGCGCTCGAAATCAGGGAACGAGCATGATGGATCCGCGGGAAACGCAACTGCTGAAGAACGACCCCGACCGCCGCGTCTGGGGCACGGGCACTCAGCCCGAATTCCGCGTGAGCGTGACGCTGACCCTGACCGATGCGACCTGCCTGTGGAACGCGGCGCGCGCGCGTTTGCTGTCCGCGCCGGGCGGGTGCGAGGAAATGGTCGAAGAGACGATCGGACCGATGGAAGCGCCGCAGCTGGCCGATTGCGTCGCGTTGCTGTGCGCGCCGTCGCTGGTGCCGGGTTGCTCGGTCGATGACTATTGGGTCGATGCGATGCCCGGCCTGCCGGATCTGCAGGGCCGGCCTGGCGAGGGTGCCATCGCGGCCTGATACGAAACACGGGCGCGCGTTTACCGCACGCCCTCCAGATCCCCCGAAGAAGGGGCCGGCGTGATCCCTCCCGCCGGCCCCTTCGACCTTTCCGGAACTTAGCCCGCGACCGGCCCGTCATAGGGGCGACGCGCGTAGTAGCCGAAGGCGGCGATGATGGCGTAGCACAAGGCGGGCAGCGCGAACGCGATTGCGAGGCTGCCGGTATTGTCGGCAATCGCACCGGTCGCGAGCGGGATGACCGCGCCGCCGAAGATGGCGACGTTGATGATCCCCGATCCGTCCGCCGCCCGACTGCCGAGCTTCTCACTGGCCAGACTGAAGATCGTCGGGAACATGATCGAGTTCATCAGGCCGATTGCCAGCAGCGAATAGGCGGCGACCGTGCCGGTCGTATTGGCGGAGATCAAGATCAGTGCGATCGCACCGATCGCGACGAACGCAAGCAGCTTGCCCGGGCTGATGACGCGCATCAGCGCCGACCCGATGAAGCGACCGACCATCGCGCCGCCCCAATAGATCGAGACCATCCAGCCGATGACCGATTCCGGCTGACCGAGTACCCGGTCGAGCGCGAGATAGTTGATGATCAGCGACCCGATCGAAACTTCGGCACCGACATAGAGGAAGATGCAGAGCGCGCCGAAGCTGAAGCGGCGACGCGAGAGCAGGTCGTTGCCGTACAGCCAGACGACCGGCGCCGCCATGATCAGGGCAAGTCCGGCGATCGCGTTGACTTGGACGGCAAGCACCGCACCGATGATGAACAGCACAAGGCCAGCGGCATAGCGCTGGACGCTGACGAATTCCTTGTCGCCCATGCTGTCGGCGCTGTGCGGAAGCCGGTTGCGAAATGCCCAGACGGCGATTGCGACGACCGCCAGCGCTGCGGCGATGCCCAGATAGCCGTTGACGATCGCCTGGCTCTCGGCGGTGCGGTAGGCGGCGAGCTCGGCGCCCGACAACTGGTCCGCCGTCACTGCGGCCAGGCTGCCCAGGATCACGATCGCGCCGACATAGGGAAATACCGTCGTGCCGAGCGAGTTGAACGCCTGCGCAAAGGTCAGGCGGCTGTGCGCCGTTTGCGGCTTGCCCAGCAGCGAGATCAGCGGGTTGGCGACGACCTGCACGATCACCACGCCGCTTGCCAGAACGAACAGCGCGCCCAGGAACAGGCCATAGGTCGCGGTCTGCGATGCCGGAATGAACAGCAGGCAGCCGACCATCATGATGACGAGACCCGCGACCGCGCCGCGCATATAGCCCAGCTTCTTGACCAGCTTCGCGCCGGGAATGCCGATCACCAGATACGCGGTGAAGAAGCAGAACTGGATCAGCATCGCCTGTGTGAAGTTGAGCGTGAACAGCTCTTTCAGCTTGGGGATGATCACGTCGTTGAGCGACGTGATGCCGCCAAAGATGAAGAATAAGGCGAAGACAAAGACCTGAAGGTCCGGGGCGTTCACCCCCTGTGCGCCCGGATCGCCCGAATTCGGGTCGGTCGAGCTCATATTCGTGACGGGTGCGGCCAAAGCCCCTCTCCTGATAACGTTGTCAGCTGCCGCAATGTTTAACGCCGCACGCGTGAAAGGCGAGGGGAAAGTGCAGCCGACGCGGCGCGACCCGAGCGCGGCATGCGCATTGCCCGATCGAGCCCAACGATTCGCACCAAAACGACCGTTCCGAGGCTGGTTCCGGTTGCCTTCCGGCGTGCTTTTCAATACCGCAGGGGGCAACAGGGTGGCTTGGCATGTGGTCGTGTCTGAACTGCGGGACCGGGCCGGACTTAAGAGGGAGCAATCGCAATGCATAATCAGCAAAACGGTGCAGCCGTGACGGGTACGGTGTCGTCGGAAGCCGTGTCGGTTGAATGGGTCGCCCCGCTTCAGTCGGTCGAAATGTTTTCGATTTCCGAATTCACCCAGCTTGACTCGAACCCCGGTGACGACGGCCTGGGACTGTTGACCCAGTCCTGAGCGCGGGCGGTAGCATCGACCGCATCGCATCCGCGAAGTCGCGGTGACGCTGCCGATCAAGGGTATCGCTGAGCGCGGATAGCGCGGCCGGGTGCGGCCTGCCCCTGAATGCTGTCACAGATACTTCGTGCTGTGCCAATCCGCTGTCGGTGCGTTCGCGTGCCGACATCTTCCTATCGGTTGCAGTTTTCATCCACCAATGGTGGGGATAGCGCGACCCGCATATGTCATCGGCGGCGCACTTCGCGTCGCCCGCATTTCATGCACCGGCAGCAAGCCGGCATCATTTGGAGAATAAAGGGTGGAAAAGCAGCAGATCGAGCGCGCAGATGCCATCGCTCCAGTGCCGTCGGAAACGCCGTCGACCCCATGGGTCGCACCGCTCGGCTCGCTTGAGACCTTCTCGATCGCCGAATTCACGCGGATTGATTCCTTTCCGGGTGACGATGGCGCGGGGCTTTTCACCCAATCCTGAGGTCCGGCGATAGCATGACCTGCCCGGCATGAGCGACTTTCGCGGCTATGTCGCCTATACGGGGGAGGCGCTGACTGCGCAGGATCGAACCCGCGTCGGTGCGCCCTTCCTGGGGGCGGGTCTCGCTAAGGTCCGTGTGTGGCGGGACGATACCGCAACGCTTGCCCATGCGCAGCGCATCGTCACGGATGAGGACCGGTCCGAGCGTCAGCCAATCTCGGACGCGGCGGGTCGCGTCGTGTTGTTCGACGGGTATCTGTTCGATCCGGCGGCGCTGATTGCCGATCTCGGCCTGCGCCCGCGGACCCCGGACTCCGAAGTGGCTGCGGCGTGGCTGGCCCGATATGGCTTCGATGCGCTGCACCGGTTGCAGGGCGACTTTGCCTGCGCCCTGTGGGATCCACGTGACCGGCACCTGCATCTGTTCGTGGCGCCGATGGCGATGCGGACCATCTATTGGCACGCGCGCCCGGCCGGGGTGTGGTTCGCCACGACGCTCAGCGCGCTGCATCAATTTCCGGGCGTTCCACAGCAGCTCGATCCGCTGCAACTGGCGCTGCAGTTCACCGCCGCGGTCGGCGACCCGGCGGACACGCTGTACAAGGACATCCGCCTCGTCGCGCCCGGGTGCCATGTCATCGCCGGCCCGGGGGGTGTGCAGGAACGGGTGTTCTGGCGGCTCGATCCCCGCCGCCGCGTGAAGTTGAAATCACCGGAGGCGTATGTCGAGGCGGCGCGCGCGCTGCTTGATCAGGCGGTTCGGCGCAGCCTGCGCGCCGCCACCACGCCGGGCGTGACGCTGT
>VYKW01000260.1_pt1 | contig 35311 bp, 38 predicted proteins | sample 5114451 | NCBI WGS metagenome assembly VYKW01 (sample SAMN12291784, study PRJNA351875) | freshwater metagenome | isolation source: freshwater lake | place: USA: Michigan, Gull Lake | collected 2013-08-08
GAGGTGCGGTAGAGGGCGATACGCAGGCCGCCGTGGAGGACGGGTTCGGCGGTGAGGGAAAAGGGCAGGCCGGTTGCTTGGGCGAGGCTTTCGTCGCTGGTGATCAGGCCGGCTCGCCAGCCGGAAAAGCGGGTCAGCAACGTGTGCCCAAGGGTGCGGTAGAGCGGGCGCAGTTTGTTGATCTCGCCGATGCGATCGCCGTAGGGCGGGTTTACGATGACGAGGCCGGGCGGGCCGTCGGGCGGCGTCAGGTCTTCGATCGAGGTTTCGGAAAAATCGGTGATGGCTGCGACACCGGCGCGTTCGGCGTTGGCGCGGCTCATGCGAATGGCGCCGGGGTCGCGGTCGCGGCCGTAGAAGTGGGCGGTGGGCGTTGTGAGAGGCGATGCGGCGCGCATGGCGTTCCAGGCATCTGAGTCGAAGGTGGCGAGTTTCTCGAAGGTGAACGCGCGGGATCGTCCGGGCTTAAGGCCAGCGGCGATTTCGGCGGCTTCGATGACGAAGGTGCCGGAGCCGCACATGGGATCGAGGACGGGTCCGGTGCCGGTGTAGCCGCATTGGCGGAGAAAGAGCGCGGCCATGGTTTCGCGCATGGGGGCCTTGGCGACGGCTTCCTTGTGGCCGCGTTTGTGGAGGGGCTCGCCGGAGGTGTCGACGGCGATGGTGCAAAGGTCGTTTTCGATGCGAGCTTTGATGACGACTTCGGCATCGTCGGAGATGGGGGCGCCTAGTTCTTCGAAAATGGCACGCGCGATACGTTCGGCGGCGGCACCCGAGTGATAGATGCGGGAGGACTTGCAGGCGGCTTCGACGCGGACGGGCACGTCGCGGCGCAGCACCTTGGCCCACGGGACTTGGCGGGCGCGGTTGTCGAGCTTGGCCAAGTGGACGACCCGGAATTCGTCGATGCGGGCGAGGATTCGGCTGGGTCCGCGCAGGTCGAGATTGGTGCGCCAGACATCGGGCCAGCCGCCTTTCAGCAGCACGCCGCCGGGGACAGTCTTGGCTTTCTTGTAACCCGCCGCGCGCGCCTCGGCGCACAGCGGGCCTTCAAGCCCTGGGACGGCGACGAGGAAGATTTCGAATTGGCCAGACGACGGTTCGGCCGTTGAAACGTCGCTCACTGGAGGGCGATGAGCTTGGCGTCGTTGTTGAGGATGTACATGCGGCCACCGGCGACGATGGGGGCGATGTAGGAGCCGCTTCCGATCTCCTGCTGGCCTACGACGCGTCCTGCGACGGGATCGACGGCGGCGAGGAGGCCCTTTGAGGAGACCGACCAGAGCTGGTTGCCGGCGAGCACGGGGCCCGACCATGCGCCGCTTGTGGGCAGCTTGGCTGTCCACTGGATTTTGCCGTCGCGCTTGGAGATGGCCATGATCTGCGCGCGCGTGTCGACGATGAAGACGCTGTCGCCAGCGACCCACGGCGTCTGCGTGCCGGGTGCGTTGAGCGTCCAAAGGCGTTCGCCGGTCTTGGCGTTGGTGGCGGTCATGCGGCCGGCGTGGCCGATGGCGTAGACGATGCCGTTCTCGATCGCGGGACGGGCCGCGTCGGTCATGGAGGCGAACTGGCTTTCGGAGCGCGTGCGCGTCAGGCTTTCCGACCAGACGGGGCTGCCGTCCATGATCTTGAGGCCGATGACGTCGCCGGAAGGATAGGGCACGGCGACGACTTCGCCATCGACGGCGGGACTGGCGTTGAGCGAGAGCGAAGCTTGACTTGGCAGGCCGCGCGCGGACCACAGTTCGGCGCCGTCGATGCCGGAGAGGCAATAGAAGCGGCCCTCGGTGGTGAGCACAAAGACGCGGTCGGCGACGGCGGTGGGCGAGGAGCGCACGGGGGCGCCGAGGTTCTTTTCCCAGAGGCGTTTGCCGGTGGCGGGATCGAGCGCGATGACGGCGCCGAAGCCTGTAGCGCCGTAAAGGCGGCCGTTGTCGATGGCGAGACCGCCACCATAGCCGCCGCCATCACCGCCGCCGCCGAGCGAGAAAAGGCTGCCAGTAGTGAGGGCCGAGAAGCCGCCGCCGGCTTGCGCAGTGGGGCCGGGTGTGGGCTTCAAGCTTTGGGACCAGATTTGCGATCCGCCGGATGTGGAAAAGGCCGTTGCGGTGCCTTCGGCGTCGAGAGTGAAGACGCGGCCGCCGGACACGATGGGGCTCGCGATGATGCGTCCGCTGCCGCTTGAGCCGTAGCCGGCGCTGGCGCGCCAGACTTCGCGCGGGCTGGCGGAGAGGACGAGGTTGCCCAGAACGTGGGAGGCGTTGCCGCCGGGCTGTGTCCACTCTTCGTTGGCGACGGGCGCTGGGATCACAATCGGCGTGGAAGCGTCGGCGAGTTCGCCGGGGATTTTTTCGTTGGCGGGAAGAACGGCGATGCGGCGGCCGGGAAGCGGCGCCTGCTTTTCCTTGAACGGGTTCAGTTTGCCGACGTCGGGCAGGCTCGGGAGACTGTCGGATGAGCAACCGGCCAGCGCACAGGCGCTCAGCCCGATGAGGGCAAGCGCGCGGGGCACGGGTCGGAAGCGAGGCATCCTGTTCTCCTTACTGGCCCCCTGCTGCCGGTTTTCCGGCATCGGAGGGTGTCGTCTCCTTGGCAGGCGTTTGCGGCACTGCCGGGGCGGGTTCGGCGGGCACCGCCGCAGGCTTGCCCACTTCTGAGGCGGCAATGGAGCTGAGGATCAATTGGATCCGGTCCACCGTCGCACGAGGTGTCTCCTGGTCGGCCAGTAACGGCGTCAGCTGGGCGCGTGCTTCGTCAAACTTGCCAGCTTTGAAGGCTGCGGTGCCGAGCAATTCGCGCGCCTGGAACCGCCACGGCGTCGTTCCCTCAGCCAACGGCTTGAGCCGATTCTGCAGCTCGGTAAAGTCGGCCTCGCCGAGGCGCAGGGAGGCGGCTTGGAGAAGGGCGAAGGTCTTGATGTCCGCATCGGCGGTGGGGCTGGTGGCGAGGGCTTCGAAGACGGCGAGGGCGTCTTTGGGGCGGCCGGCCTTCAGGTGAACGCCGGCCAGTTGGAGCTGGGCAAGAGAGGCATAACCTGCGTGGCCGCTTGAGATAATGGCGTTCAGGGCCTTTTGAGCTTCGTCGGTTTTGGATTGTTCGACGAGCTTGACCGCCTCTTCGTAGCGGGCGCCATTTTCGGCGGCGATCGACTTCTTACGCTGGTCGTAGACCTGATAGCCGCCGACCGCGAGAACGATCGTGCCAGCCGCAATGAGGATGTATGTCCCGTATTGTTCCCACAGCTTTTCGAATTTTTCGCGCCGCAGTTCCTCGTCAATTTCGCGGGCCAGCGAGTCGTTCTTATCGACCATGGGGGCGTGTGTCCTTGGGATCAGCTTTTGTTCCGCGCGCATTGATAGTGGCAAGTCGCGGCCGTGCAACCGATTTTCGGCGTGGATGGCAGCGGCAACCGGCCGATTAACCGGGCCGCCAAACTTAACGGTCTCGAATCTAGGATGTTTTTGGCTTTTTGGTGGGTTTGGGGGCGGGCGCGTCGTCCTTCATGGTGTAGGTGTGGCCGGGCTCGGGGAAGCGGCGGGCGCGGACCTCTTCGGCGTAGGACTTGATGGCGCCTTCGATGACGGCGCCGACGCGGCCGAATTCCTTGACGAACTTGGGCACGCGCGGGCTAAGCCCCAGCATGTCTTCCATCACCAGGATCTGACCGTCGCAGGCCGCGGAGGCGCCAATGCCGATGGTGGGGATGGGCACAGCAGCGGTGATGCGTTTGGCGAGGGGCTCGGCGATGGCTTCGAGGACGACGGCGAAGGCGCCGGCTTCTGAGACGACGCGGGCATCTTCTTCGAGCGCCGCCCACTCGTTTTGCGTGCGGCCCTGGGTCTTCCACCCGCCGAGAACGTTGATGGACTGTGGTGTGAGGCCGATGTGGGCCATGACGGGAATGCCGCGTTCGACGAGGAAATGGATGGTTTCGGCCATTCGGCGGCCGCCTTCCAGTTTAATGGCGCCGCAGTCGGTTTCCTTCATGACGCGGGCGGCGTTGCGGAAGGCGACGGAGGGGCTTTCCTCATAGGTGCCGAAGGGCATGTCGATGACAATCAGCGCGCGACGGGCGCCGCGGACAACGGCTTTGCCGTGCATGATCATCAGATCGAGGGGAACCGGCACGGTGGTCTCGTAGCCGTGCATCACCATGCCAAGGCTGTCGCCGACGAGTAGAAAATCGCAGTGCTTGTCGGCTATTGCGGCTGTGTGGGCGTGATAGGAGGTCAGCGCTACAATGGGCCGCTCGCCTTTCAAGGCGGCGATATCGGGCGCCATGAGGCGAGGGGAAGGCTTTTGTACCGACATTGAGGGTTCCGGCCGGATGTGCAGATGGATTGCGCTGTGGAGCGTCGGCGGCAAGCCGGCGGATGGGCAGATTACGGACTTTGGCAGGGTATTTCCAGTTTGATCATTGGGTTAGGTGAAGCCTTCCATGATGCGGGTTGAGCATACGATATGGTCCTCATGCGTGGATGGCGTGCAACATATGACAGATGTTTGTCAGCAGGCGGCTGGTGCGACGTTGCGGACAGGAATGCTGCTCTGCTAACCAGTCAGTGACCCGCCGCTGCTAAATTCAGCGGAGGGTGCATATTCCAGGGGTGGATGGGGTCAAGATGTATAGCGTTCCCCGAGTCGGTCTATTGGGCGCGACCGCGATCAGGTCCACACGTTGGGCCATCGGCGTTGGCGGATTGGTGTCAGCTTTTGCTATTGCCACCGCGGTGCCTGTGCAGGCGCAGTTCCTATTTGATTACGGCAGCTACAACCGTCCATACACCGTCAAAAAGCAGAAAGCCAAACGGACCAAGCCGGCCGAGGCGACCTACGACCACGGCGGCATCGAGCGCGGCAACAAGACCAAAGAGGTCGTGGCCGAGCGCAAGCCGGAGGGGCCGCTCGTCATTACCGTGTCGCTGCGCCGCCAGCGCGTTTCGGTCTGGGACCGCAACGGGCTGATGATGGAAGCACCGATTTCGTCAGGCAAACTCGGCACGCCAACGCCGACAGGGGTCTTCTCGGTTTTGCAGAAGAACCGCGTGCACTACTCCAATCTCTACGACAGTGCGCCGATGCCCAACATGCAGCGGATCACGTGGTCGGGCGTGGCGCTGCATGCGGGCGTGCTGCCGGGCTATCCCGCGTCGCACGGTTGCATCCGGCTGCCGCACGGGTTCTCCAAGCGGCTCTTCGAAGTGACGCAGATGGGAACGCGCGTGATCGTGGCCTACGATCCGGTGCGGCCAGAGACCATCGAACACGACCAGTTGTTTGCTGCATATCCGGACGGTGCGCCATCGATGCATGCGCTGATGCCCGGCGGGACGCGCGTCGCCGACGCTTCGGACAATGCGCGCGATGTGTCGCCGCAGGATGTCGGCAGCATCATTGGAGTCTCTACCGCCCTGGCAGCCGAAACCCCGGACGGATACGACGCCATCGCGAACATCCGCGCTCAGCGAAAGGCGGAAATAGAGAAGCTCGGGGCGGCAGTTACCGAGGCGCAGGCTGAAAAAGCTGCTGTTCTCGACGCCGCCAAGGCTGTTCTGAAAGATCTCGACTCGCGCAAGGTCGCGCTGCGAGATGCACGCGTGACGGCGAACCGGCTGGCGGCGGATGCGCGCAAGGCCGAACAGGCCGCGCGTGCGGCGAACGACAAGCTGACGAAGTTTTCGAACACTCTCGTGCGCAAGACTGGATTTACGCCGGAAGATCTGGCGCGCGCGGCTGAGGAAGAAGACCGCCTCGAAACGGCAGCACTCGATCTCGCCGATGCGGCGGAAGCCGCACGCGCCGCGCAGGCCAAGGGTGCGGACGCGCTTGCGGCGGCGGAAGCGGCATTGATCGCGGCGGAGAAGACGCGGACGGACGCCGTCAGCAAGGTTTCGGCGGCGAACGTGAAGCTCAATCAGGCGATCGAGGCCGATGCGACGGCCAAGCGCCGTGAAGCCAAGCGCAAGCTTCCGGTTCACGTTTTCATCAGCCGCAAGACGCAAAAGCTTTACGTGCGGCAGGGCTATGAGCCGATTCTCGAGACACCTGTGACGATTGAAAAACCAGATGACCTGATTGGTACGCATGTCTTTACGGCCTTGGACGTGGATCCGGCCAAGGCTGACGTGACATGGTCGGTCGCATCCATACCGACGCATGTTTCGGCTGCGAAATTCAGCGGGTCGAAGAAAGAGCGCATGCAGGCGGCGGCCGAGGCCGAGCGGGCGGCGGCTGAGCTTCGCCGGTCGCAGACGGCGCACGCTGCACTGGCGCGGATCAAGGTGCCCGACGATGTGCGCCTTCAGATCGAAGATGTGATGAAGCCTGGTTCTTCGCTGATCATTTCGGACAATGGGCTCAGCAATGAGACCGGCAAGTTCACCGATTTCATCGTGCCGGTGCGGTAGTCCTCAGTGTGAGCTTGGGTTACGAAAAAAGGCCGCCTCGACAGGCGGCCTTTTTATCTTCTGGTGTGTTGTTTGCGGCATCAGGCCGGCAATAATGGCACGCCGATCAGCCAGGCGTGGCCGAATTTAAGCATGATGACATAGAGGCCAACGCCGACGACGAGAACCATGATGTCGCCTGCGAGGCCGCCCTGCTTGTCGCCCAAGGGGCCAAGCGCGCCGCGCTTCTTAACGGAGATGCGATCGTAGACGGCGTAGGCGAGGAACGAGCCGAAGAGCAGGATCGAGCCGAGGTCCCAGTTCACCAAAAGATGGGCGAGGGCCCAGATCTTGATGGCGACGAGCATGGGGTGCTTGAGGGCCGTGCGGATGCGGGACGGGACATAGGCGGCGACCAGCGCGATCATGGCCGGCAGCATGAGGAGCCAGGAGACATGTTTCAGCCATGAAGGTGGTTCGCCGAAAAAGACGTTCTTGCCGGGGTTCACCTGAAGCTTGTGGTAGCCGTAGATGATCAGCAGCAGGCCGGCGAAGGACAGGATCGCGAAAATGACTTTGTAGGCATTGGCGCCGAAGCGCTCCACGAGGCCATTGCGTAAATCCGGTGAGGTGGGGACCAGATGGATGCCCAGAAAGAGAACCAGTCCAACGGCGAGGAGCAGCATGTTTTTTTCGTCCCTTGGGTCGAAGTTGCGGTGCAATAGGTTTTGGTCCGGACTGCTTCTAGCGCGAAATGGGCCTCCGCGCGAAGACTTGCGCGACGGGGACGCCTGGCCGGGGCTACTGCTTACCAACAGACTTGTGGGGTTTGGAAAGTCCACTTAGTATATAATACGTGGGCAGAACGAGGGTGCTGTCTTCATGTCCAACCTTTGATGACCGGCAGCGGCGGTCAGCCGGAGGTTCGAGTACCGTGCGTACGTGGGCTTAACGGACGGAAAGTCCGGCGGCCCCGGTCGGGAGGGACGCGTGCGGCTGCCGGGTAGGCGCCGCACTGTCATATCGCTCGATTCCGTTGCGGATCACTCGAGCCACGGCGCTTCGCCAGGAAACGCCGCATGTCCTCTCATTTTTCAGTGGTTTCGCCGGCGAGGAGCGCAGCTCATGCGCTTGCTCCGCCCCCGTTGCCTGCCGTTGATCGCGGTGCTTCAGCCCATGTGTTCGAGGATACCGACGAGGATATGCGCCGCTTGACAGCTGATATCACCCGGGTGCTGACGGGGCGGCCTGACTTGCGGCTGGTGGGGACGCTGCCGGTTGGACCAGTGTCGACGGCCGGTGGGGAGCCTGCGCTTGCTGACGAGGCCGGCCATCCGTTCGAATGGCAGGCTTCGGACGCCAAGCGCAGACCGCACACGGTGGATCATGCCGCGGGGTGGCTGTCGCGCGCCCGGCGGGAACGGCGCTATCAGCGCTTGCGGGCAGCGTTGTCGTGGTGCGTTGCTCTTGGCATTGCCGGCGTCATCATCGCGGCGGTGGCCGGGTCTGTGAGTAGCGGACCGGCTTTGCTCGGTGTTATCGGCGAGATTGGCCGCACTCTCGGCCTTTGATCCGGCTCTTCAGCGAATCGCGCTAAGCCTCGGTGGCAATCCCAGGCTTGGCGAGCGACAATGCCTTCCAGTGCTGCCAATGACGCCCCGCAGTCGACATTCGTCAGACGCATTGACGAACACCTCGCCGTGCGCCGGGATGCATGGGCCAGCGAACAGGAGGCTGGACGCGAAGCGGAGCGGCTGGCGTCCACCATGCGCTTGGTGAAGGCTGCGCGTTTTAATGCGGCGGAGCGGCTCGAGCGCAAGGCGACGGTGTCGCTCTTCACGCAGTCGACGGTGGCGCTCTATTTCGTGGGACTGGCGGTCTGGCAGGCGGTGTATGCCGATCAGATCGATGATGTGACCAACCGGCTGATGACCTTCATCCAGCTCGTGTCGTCAGTCTTCACTTTAATTCTAGGGCTTTTGGAAGCGCTCAACGATTACAAGATGAAGGCCCATCATCTGCATAATTGCGGGTTGGCTGTCTCCGAGCTAGCGCAGGAATTGAGGATCGCGCGGCCGACCGACGCAGCACGGGTGCAGGATTTTCGGCGGCGCTACAATGAAATGATGAAGGCCTGTCCGGTCAATCACAGCCGGATCGATTACCTGTTTGCCAAGCTCGACGGCACCGGTGACCGTGCAGGATTTGCGAGTGTGTATGCCCGCTATATCGTGGATGTTTATGGGCTTTATGCCCTGTTTCTCGCCGTGCCGCCGCTGTTATGGTGGTGGCATTCCTGAGCTGTGCGATGGGCGCGATCCGTGGCTAGATTGCCCACCATTATGCCTCTGGAACTAAACAGTTTCGTGGCCGTTAGGGGTTCCATGGTGGGCTGCAAAGGCGCAATGGTCCCCCTCCGTCGTCAGATCATTTACTGTGCTACCATTTGCGTGTAGCGGTCCGTGAGATACGACGTATAAGGCGCAACCTCCGGCGGCTTCAGCGCGGGACCGGCCGGGCTCTTTTCATGGCGTTTGCGTAAACATGTTTGCTGCTCTTCATCTTCGTCATTTGGCTCTCGCGCGGTACGCTGTTTTCAACGGTGCGCTCGTGCTGTGCGCGATCAGCGTGGCCGGAAAAATCGCGGACATGGCAGTGACGTTGAAAGCCGAGACCACGGTGCTGGCGGCGAGCTCGGGGTCGTCACGCGTGGAGCAATTCAAGCGGAATGAGGTGGCGGCGGCCTTGGCGCCGCAAGTGCCGGTGCCGCGGCAAGTGATGGCTATGAGCGTTCCGGATATGCCGGTTCAGGTTCTGGCCGTGCGTCTCGATCGTGCGGAGTCGGTCAAGGTCAAACCGATCAAGGTCAAACGGAAGACGGCCATCCGCATGGCGAAGGCTACGGCGAAGCCGCGCAAGCCGGCAATGAAGCTCTTTGGCGATCTGCCGCCCTTCGTGGTGGAGACGGCGGTGTTAGAGGCCGGCGCTGTGCCGGAGAAGCGAGTCAAGAAGCGGGCTGTGCTTGCGGAGAGTTCGCGCGATATCACCAATCGCAGTCTTGGCGTGTTGGTGGCGATGAAGAACTGACGGACCGTTTGCCGGCGCTCGCCAGAGCCCACGTTTATCTCACAATGTACATCTGAGCCGCGATTACGCGACAGGCTTTTCGAGGCCAGTTATGCGTTGCAATAGGCTCTGGCGGCGGGGCGAATTGCTTGCGTCGGCTGCGGGTGCGTCCGGATCTGCGGACGGTGTGCCGGGAGACGGGGCGGCGGCGGCCTCATTGCCGTTGGCTGCGTGCGCTGTTCCGTTTGAGATTTGAACGGTCGCGACGCGAGGGGCGTTCATGCGCTCTGCGAGCGACAGACGTTGCGCTGCTGGTGGCTGCGGCTCAGCGGCGGGCGGCGGCGCCGTCGGCCGGGTGCCGGCCTGTAGTTTGCGTAACTCTTCCATGTAGAATTCGGCCTGCCGAGCTAGCTTTTCGTTGCCGGCGGCGACTTCCGCGCGCAGCCCAAGAATGATAGATGCCTGTTCGGCCGCTTCGGCTTCGAGCGCACTCAATTTGGCGCGCTGGCCGAGTGCGGCCTGCTGATCGGCGGTGGAGTCGGGGCCTGGCGTTGCGGATCTGAGTGCGGTGAGTTCGGCGGTGAGGCGGCCAATTTGTTTCGCCTGATCCTCGACGGTTGACCGCAGGGCGCGGACTTCGGTATCGGACCCTGACGCCGTGGGACCAGACTGACGCTGGGCTTCCTGTAATGCGCGTTCGGCATCGGCGAGGCTGGCGCGCAGGCGGGCCATCTCGGTGCCCTCTCCCGCTTCGGCGGATCCCGTCTGCAGCCGCGCTATGACATCTCCCTGGTCGCGTACGCGGGCGCGCAACGCTTCGATCTCGGTGCGGAGTGCGATCTCGGTTTCGTGCCTTTGTTCTTCCGCCTTGTCGCGGTGGCGGGCGGCGCGGGTGGTCAGCGTGGCGTTGAGGCGATGGATGTCGTTGCGCTGCTGCGTGTTGATTTGTGTGGCTTCTTCCAGCGCGATTGACTGTCGCTGGGCCGTTTGGGTCAACGCGGAAATCTCGCGGTCGCGTTCGAAGAGAAGCTTCTTGGCTTCGGCGAGGCGCTGCTCGACCTTGGGCAGGCGGTCGGTGATGGTGAGTTCGAGAACGCGGCGGGCGTTTTCGTGCTCTTCGTTGACGGTCGAAAGGCGGGCGACATCGCTTTCGAGTGCGCTGATGCGGGCATCGCGGCGGTTGATCTCGATGAGCTGGCGGGCGGTTTCGAGGGAGAGTTCCTCGAGGTTGCTTTCGAGCTTGTGGACGCGGATCGCATAGTCAGCGCGGATGCGGTCTTTGTCGGCGGCGATCTCCGCTTCGGTCAACGGCATCGTGCGCTTCAATTCGAGCGTGGCGAGGCGCGCGGCACGGCGGCGATAGGCCGGCGCGATCACGCAGGCCAGCAGCCCCGCAATCGAGAAGCCGAGCACCACCAGCATGGCCGATTGGATGGTGATCACCCCGTGCGTCCTCGCTCGATCCAATATCCGCCGCCGGTCCGGGCGAGGGCCCGCCGACGGTTGGGCGGACGATCCGCCGTCACCAAATGGTTTCAGCCGCGCGGCTGCTGTCCTGTCGCCGCAGTGCCGGCGCGCGGCAAACGCGTGACTGGGGGTTGGCGCCGTGGCGGCCGCCGACAGGAGCGCTTATAGCGGATTCCATGTCGGTGAACGGGTATACTTCATATAGCCGACGTTGGCACCCAACCTCAGCCCGACGCCGGAACGGATGACGGCGAGTGTGACATTGCCGCTCTTTTGGACCTGCACGGAGACGCCGCCGACGAGGTAGGCTGCGCCCTGGACGCCGCCGAAGCGCTCGTAGATCTCGCTGGCGTCTCGCATATTGTATACGAGAACCATGGCTTTAGAGCCTTCAGCTCCGGCGTCGTAGCCAACCGACGGGCCTTGCCAGAAGACTTTCTGGGTGCCGAAGAGCTTGGAATGGAGCGTGCCTTCGCCGTAGCGCAGCCCGAATACCAAGGCGCCGCCGGCATCTTCGCCAACGATATACGCGTTGGGGCGGCCCTGGCTCTGGAAGGCCCATTCGACCGCTTCGGCGAGACCTTTGCTGACCCCGCCGAACAACTTGTGGCCGGCGCCGATGATCTCGGACTGGTCATAACCGGATGAAGATCCGGCGCCTGCTTCGCCCGGACCTTTGGGTTCGGGGAGGCCGTCGTCGGCGGAGGGTGGGGTGTAGGGTTCGCCATAGCCGGCGGCCGGGGGAACGCCCGCGGTTGAGCGATCGCCGCCGAAGCTGTCACGGCCGTTGCCGGTTTCGGGACGGTACTCCTCATCAGGCTGGTAGCCGCCGCCGGAGGGATAAGACTCCTGCGAGGGGGCCGGACGATACACGTCTTCGGCACCTTGATCGAAGGACTCGTAACTCTCAGCGGGTGGACGATAGGCGTCGTTGGCAGCGCGCGCGGCGGTCGCGAAGCAAGCGCCGAGCAGCAACATGGCCAATGCGGCGTTTGCGGAGGCGGTGAGCATGCGAGACGTCTTCAGAGACGACATGGTGCGCATTCCCAAGATGGACGGGCCGCGGAATCGCGGCGGTTAAAGCTCCATCAACCATCGCCAGAAAGTGTTACCAAAGTGTGGCTTTCAGGCCCCGGAACAAGGCGCTGGCGTGGCGTCACCCCGATGTGTGGGGTGCGCTGCCGCGTGCGATGAAGGGGCCATTGAGAAACTTGGTGGCCGTTTTGCCGTAGACCAGCGGTGCGCCGTCGAGGGCCGTTACTGTGCCGCCAGCGGCTTCGACGATGGCCTGGCCGGCGGCTGTATCCCATTCGCAGGTCGGGCCGAAGCGAGGGTAGATATCGGCTTCGCCACGGGCGAGGAGGCCAAACTTCAGGGCAGAACTTGCCACTGTGCGGTTTGTGACACCGAGGGCGGCGAGGCGGTCATCGAATTCGGGACCCGATTCGCGGCGGCTGACGAGAGCCGTGATGTTCGATTTGGAACTTATTCGGACATGCAGAGGTTTGAGATCGAGTTCGGCTAGAGAGGGCGATGTTTGTTCGCAATCGAAGCGTGCGGAGGTGGCCTGCCGCGGCGCGTGCGTGATGAATAGGTCGTGGCGAGCAGGCGCGTAGATCAGGCCGAACGTGGGACGGCCGTTGTCGATGAGGCCAATGTTGATCGTAAAGTCGTCGTGGCCAGCGGCATAGTCGCGCGTGCCGTCGAGGGGATCCAGCAAGAAGAACGTGGCGCCGATTGCGGGCGTGTTGCCGGCGGCGGCCGATTCTTCGCCGACCACGGGAATGCCGGGGTGGATGGCGTGAAGCGCGCCGGCGAGAATTTTTTCGGCGCGGCGGTCGGCCTCTGTGACCGGCGAATTGTCGGACTTGCGATTGACGACGAGACCGCTGCGGCGGGTTGCCAGGATCACGCGCGCGGCTTCGACGACGGCGGGCAGGATAGCGGCGGCGAGCGCGGCGTGGGAGTGGTAGGACATCGTTGCGGGCTATCTCTCCGCGTTGGCCGGCGCGGGGGTGTCAGAATTTCGTTTGCGGGGTGATTCGCGTCCAAGACCGTCCCGCGCGGACTATCCGCATGTTGCCGAGTGGACCTTTCACCGGCCTCGATGGGCGTGTATCAGAGCAGGTGTGCGCGGGGCAAGCGGCAGTGATTCGCCGTCGGCGGCTGTGCAGGTGCACCATCAGCCGTGCCAACCGCCTACGAGGGACTGACTTCCATGACCGACGCCGCCCATCCGTCCGATCTCGAGATCGCCGCGCTGATCTCCAGCAAGATCTGCCACGACGTCATCGGGCCCGTGGGCGCGATCAGCATCGGGCTGCAACTGCATGATGAGGAAAAGGACGAGGACGCGCGGCGTTATGCATTCGACATGATTCGTAACGTGACGGCGCAGGCGTCGGTGTGCCTGGAGTTCGCGCGGTTCGCCTTCGGCGCCAGCGGGTCGGCCGGGGCTCTGATCGATCTGGGCATGGCGGAGAAGATTTCGCGCGGTTATGTCGTGAACGGAAAAGGCAAGGCGAAGCACCGGCTGAACTGGAGCGGCCCTCCCGGCTACATGAGCAAGGACAAGGTGAAGCTCTTGCTCAACATCATTTCGTCGGCGATTACCGCGTTGCCGAAGGGCGGCGATATAGATGTAACCATCGAAGGGTCGGTCGAGCGGCCGGCATTTCATGTCGTCTGCCGCGGCACGGGTGCGCGGCTGCCGCAGCACCTCAACGAGTTTGTGACGGGTAAAGACGTGCCGGCTCTCGATGCGATGACTATCCAGGCTTACTACACGACACGGCTGGCGAAACTGGCGCACATGCCGATCACGGTGGCGAAGGATGGCGTCGACGTGCGCATTCACGCCGCCGCAGGATGAGCTCCGCGTCAATCCTTCATTAACCACCTGCACGCCACAGTTGATGGCGCGCACGCCGCCCATCGAGCGGGTGCGCTCGTGTATCGATTTGCTTGCCGGGACGAACTCCATGAAGCGCTGCCTGATCGTGGACAACAGCGATGTTGTCCGGAAAGTCGCGTCCGCTCTCCTGTCCGGGATGGGCTATGAAGTGATCGAAGCCAGCAACGGCAAGGACGGCTACGAGCTCGCCCGTTCAACCATGCCGGACGCCATTCTACTCGATTGGCAGATCCCTGAGTTGCCGGCGCACGAGTTCATAGTCAAGGTGCGTGCGCAATCGTCGGGGCCGCGTGCATACCTCGTCTACATGACCAGCGAATACGTTCAATCCGACATCACGCGCGCGCTGACGGCGGGCGCCGATACCTGCATGATGAAGCCGTTCGACCGGGCATCGCTCGAGGATCGGTTCCGTGGGCCGCGTGCCGCCGCATAGGGGCGCACTGGCTGTTTTGCTCCAGACTTGGTAATCACCTCCCTGCGTTCCAACGGGGCGCAAGGGGGGCCGATTGCTGCGCGTAGATACATTGAGGCTTACGCCACTGCCTCCGCTCAGCTTCGAAGTTGCCGGTGGCGAATGTCTTGCTGTCGAGGGGGCGTCGGGCTCGGGCAAGACGCGGCTTTTGCGGGCGATTGCCGATCTCGACCGGATAGAGGGGCTCGTTTTCCTGGATGGGGCGGAGCGCGGGGAAGTGCCCGCGCCACAATGGCGGCGCATGGTGCGCTATGTGGCAGCGGAGCCCGGCTGGTGGAGCGATACGCCGCGGGCCTGCTTCGGTGAGGGACTGGTCAATGGTGGACGGCTCGACCGTCAGCTTGAACACGTCGGGTTGACGCGTGCGCATCTCGATCGCGAGATCAGTGTGCTGTCGACGGGCGAGCGGTCGCGGCTCGCGTTCGTACGGGCGCTGCAAGGTGATCCTAAAGTTCTGCTGCTTGACGAGCCAACGGCCGCGCTCGATCCGGGAAGCGCGGCGCTAATCGAGGAGCAAATCCGGTTTCAGCTGTATGCGGGGCGTATCGTGGTGCTGTCGACACATGACGCCGGACTGGCGCAGAGGCTGTCGCATACGCGCCTGATGTTGCCCAAGCCGCGTGCGGCGCTTGCCGATGGCGCGGGGGCGGCATGACGTATGTTTCCCTGACGCCGTTCGATCTGGCGCTGGCGGCGATCCTGCTGGTGGTGACGGCCGGATTGTCGCTGGCGTTCCGGCTGGGCCTGGAACGGACGATTGCGATCTCCGCGCTGCGCATGTGCGTGCAGCTTGGCGCGGTGGCGCTGGTGTTGAAGCTCGTGTTTGAGAGCGGATCATCGTTGGCGACGGCAGCGTTCGCGCTGATGATGCTGGCGGCGACGGCGTATGAAGTGGGGTCGCGGCAGGATCGCCGGTTTCGGGGGTTGGCTTCGTATCTGATCGGTGGCGCTGCGCCGTTCGTTGCTGGGCTGATTGCGTCCGTTTTTGCGGTATCGGCGATCATCGGATCGGAGCCATGGTGGTCGCCGCGGTTTTTGCTGCCTATTCTCGGCATGGTGATCGGCAACGCGCTGGCGGGCGTGACGCTGGTGCTCGATACAATCACGACGGCGGTGAGCCGGGAGCGCGCGGCGATCGAGGCGCGGCTTGCATTGGGCGAAACGCGGACGCAAGCGATGCAAGACGTGCTGCGGCGCGGATTGAAGGCGGGGATGACGCCTATCCTGAGTGCGATGGCTGTGGCGGGATTGGTGTCAGTGCCGGGTATGATGACCGGGCAAATTCTCGCGGGCGCCGATCCCGTGGATGCCATGACCTATCAGGTGATGATCTTGTTTCTGATCGCGGGGGCGACGGGAATCGCAGTGGTGCTAGCGGGGCTTGCCGCCGTGATGTTGCTGACGGACGACCGGCACCGGTTGCGGCTTGACCGACTGACTGCTGTCAACAAGACGACCGAATAGGGCATAGAAAAAGCGCGCCGGCTTAAAGGCGCGCTTCATGTTCGCGGTCTTGGCCGACGATTTGATCGATCAAGACTTGGGTTCGACCGGCGTGACGGGGGCGACGTCGGCAGGCTTGCCGGCGCCGAAGCCCGGCATTTCGAGCTGCGAGGGCGCTGCGGCCTTGCTCGAGGCTGCGGCGGCCCGTTCGGCTGCAGCGGCAGCGCGTTCGGCTGCTTCGGCTGCGCGTTCAGCGGCAGCAGCGGCGCGGGCGGCTGCATCATCCGTTGCGGCAGCGGGAGCGGCTGCCGGCTTTGCTTCTTCCGATTGGATCGCACCGGTTTCGATCGCGGCAGCAGCGGGCTTCTCAGCCGCCGTTTCAGCCGGCTTGTCGGCGGCGGGTTGCTTTTCGCTCGACTTCTTTTCGTCGTTCTCAGCGGACTTCGCTGCGGGCTCGTCAGACTTTTTCTTCGCAGACTTGGCGGGTTTTTCCTTGCCGGGTTCATCCCAGCAAACGTTGGCGGAGGCGGTGCAGGTGTGCTCGTCGAACAAGATGACGTCGATGTAGAGTTCGCACTTCACGTCTTTCTTGCCGATCGTGTAGTTTTTGATGCCGTTTTGTGCGGCCCATTCGGCGACGTGCTTGTCGAGCAGGTCTTGAGCGTCTTTCGCCGGGCCGTCCTTGCCGTAATCGTTGACGAGGAAGCCCATCTTCTTGCAGGCCGCATTGGCGGCGCCGGCTGAGAAGAGGATGGCTGCCGCGGCGGCCATTGCGGTCAGTGGGGAGCGTGTCAGCGCGCGCATCAAAGATCGTCTCCTATCGGTGGCCTGAGGCGGACCGGTAAAAATTCTGCAGTACCTATAGCCACTGTCGCGCAGCGCGGCCAGAGGCGACGTCGTGGACGACGCCCATGCTTTTCAACAATCTGTTGATCTTGTGGCGATCCGACGGCTGCCGGGGATTTCAGGCGCGAAATGTGGCCGAACTGCCATGCGGAAAAGCCCGCAGTTGGATCGACATGAGCGGTCCTTAGCGGATCGATGCACATCCTGCATCGGACTATTGATCATCGAAATCCCAGCGTGGCCCGTTGGTGTGCGGGTCAACTGTCTCTGAACGGCGACGCTCGCGAACGGTCGTTGGTCGCGCGCGGCCCACGAGTCTGAAGACCCTACTCAGGTTTCAGCTGAACCGCCTTCGGGCCCTTGCCGCGTTTGTCGGGCTCGGTCTCGAAGGAGATGCGCATGCCTTCGGCGAGGTTCTGGAGGCCAGATTGCTGAAGCGCAGTGATATGAACAAAGATGTCGTTGCCGCCATCGTCCGGCTTGATGAAGCCGAAGCCTTTCTGTTCATTGAAGAATTTTACAGTTCCTGATTGACGGGTCATTGGCCACCGATCTGCTGCTTTTTGTTATGCAGGCGCCATCCTCCCGCGACACTTGAATAAGTGCGGCGCCATGTCCTATGCGATCAAAGTTTTTTACCTTGCGCAAGGCGCAAATGACACGATCAGCGACAATTTTCGCGACTACAACCTTAGCGGGTTTTGGATCGCCGCTCGAGATAGGGGGATTACGGACGTGCCGGCGGGCAGCGCGTGTCCAAGACGTGGAAGGCGCCGGTCTGGGATGCAAGCAGGCTTGTGAGAGCGGGCAATGCCGTCCGCAGTTTGCCGGCCAGCGTGAAAGGCGGGTTGAAAATCACCAACCCGGTGCCGCTCAAAATGCCCGGATCGGTGGGCGGGCGGATGAAAAGTTCCGTGACGAGGATCTTGGCGAGGCCCAAATCCGCGATGGCGGCATAGAAGTGATCGAGAGGGCGGAGCGCTTTGATCGGGTACCACAGGATGACGGTGCCGGTGGTGAAGCGGCGCACGACATCCTTGAGCCCGGCAACCATGCGGTCGAGTTCGCCGGCTTCCTCAAAGGGCGGGTCGACGAGAATGACGCCGCGGCGTTCTTTTGGTGGGAGCAAGGATTTCAGAGCGGTCCAGCCGTCGAGATGCAAAACCTTCGTTTGCGGGTCGCGCGCGAAAAGGCCCGCTAATTCGGTGTGATCTTGCGGGTGGAGTTCGTTGACGACGAGAACGTCGTGCGGGCGCAGAAGGCGGCGGGCGATGAGCGGGCTGCCGGGATAGCGCGCCAGCGTGCCATCGGGGTTTTCCGATTGGATGCACGCGAAGTAGGGGGCGAGAATTTCGGCGACGTCGGGTGTGAAGGGTTCGGCGAGGATGCGGCCGATGCCGGAGAGCCATTCGCCGGTCTTTTGAGCCTCGATACTTGTCAAATCGTAGAGGCCGGTGCCGGCATGGGTGTCGATGACGCGAAAGGGAGCGGGCTTGAGCTTCATGTGCTCGATGACGAGCGTCAGCACCAGATGTTTGAGAACATCCGCGAAGTTTCCGGCGTGGTAGGCGTGGCGATAGTTCATGGGCCTGAGGGTTAACGCGGCATGCGAGATGGGCCGCCGGGCTAAATGCCTTGATCCCGCGCGGCTGTCACGCACTTGCGCGGGGCTGAGAATGGGGCATAAGCCGGTATTGGTCGTTCACTTGCGCGCGGCAGCCCCACCAACCCCGCGCGCGACCCCAACAGGCAATTCCATGTCCCCCACCAAGGCGTCCCCAGACTCGGCGTCGCGATCCGCGCCATCCCAGATCCCGACCGTTGCCATTGTCGGGCGGCCGAACGTGGGTAAGTCGACGCTTTTCAACCGGCTGACGCACACGCGCGCCGCCCTGGTGTCCGATTTGCCGGGGTTGACGCGCGACCGGCGCGATGGGGAGGCGAACTTCGAGGGGCACATTCTGCGCATCACGGATACGGCGGGGCTCGAAGAAGCGACGCGCGGGTCGATCGCGGACCGGATGCGGCAGCAGACACTGGCGGCGATCGAGATGGCCGATCTGGTGCTGTTCGTGATCGATGCCAAGGATGGCGTGACGGCGGCGGACGAAGCGTTCGGGCGGATCGCGCGGCAATCGGGCAAGCCGATCGTGCTGGTGGCCAACAAGAGCGAGGCGCGGTCGTCGGCGGCGGGCTTCTACGAGGCCTACAAGTTGGGGCTCGGGGAGCCGGTGGCGATTTCGGCTGAGCACGGCGAAGGTCTCGGCGAACTGATGATCGATGTGCTGAATGCGCTCGGGCTGAAGCCGATCCTACGGCAGAAGGATCCGCATGCGGAGTTGGCCGAGGAGGCGGCGCCGGAGGACGACGAGACATTTCGTGCCAATCGTCCGTTGCGGGTTGCGATCGTCGGGCGGCCGAATGCGGGCAAGTCGACGCTCGTCAATGCGCTACTTGGCGAAGATCGCATGATCACCGGGCCGGAGCCGGGACTGACGCGGGATAGTGTGTCGAGTGATTTCGAGTGGAAGGGGCGCACGGTGCGGCTCTTCGATACGGCGGGCTTGCGGCGCAAAGCCAAGATCACGGAACTGGCGGAGAAGCTGTCGGCATCGGATGCGGTGCGGGCGATCCGGTTTGCGGAAGTGGTGGTGCTGCTCGTCGATGCGGAGCATCCGCTGGAGCATCAAGATCTGACGATCGGGCAACTGGCGACGGATGAGGGGCGTGCGTTCGTCATCGCGGTCAACAAGTGGGACCTGATCGAGGACAAGCAGAAGCGCTTGAAAGAAATCCGCGAGTTGGTGGCGATGAGTTTGGCGCAGGTGCCGGGCGTGGCGGTGGTGCCGGTTTCGGCGCTGGGCGAAAGCGGTCTTGATAAGCTGATGACGGCGGTGTTCAAGGCAGCGGAAACGTGGAACCGGCGCGTCTCGACGGCGGACCTCAATCGGTGGCTGGCGGAAGCGCTGGCGCGGCATGCGCCGCCGGCTTCGGCGGGACGGCGGATCAAAATTCGCTATGTGACGCAGCCCTCGACGCGGCCGCCGACGTTCGTGGCGTTTTGCCAGAAGGCGGACGAAATGCCCAAATCCTACCTTAAATACCTCACGAACAGCCTTAGAGATGCGTTCGGGCTGCCGGGTGTGCCGATCCGCTTTAACTTGAGAAGGGGCGAGAATCCTTTCGAAAAAGGCTGGCGGCGAAAGTAGCGGGCATAGGCTTTGCGCCGTTCCTGACGCAGCGTCCGATGGCCACTGGAAAGGCCAGCTTAGGATCGCTATTTTCTGGCTTGAGCCGGGAACACAAGAAACGACGGGACGTCCAACGACGGGCCCTTCTCGAAAGGTACATCAGATGATCAAGATGACGAGCATGACGGCGCTGGCGATGGCGGCCGGACTAGCAATGATGGCGACGACGCCTGCCCACGCGGTCAGCGCCAAGGTGCGCGAAGCGTGCGGCGCGGATTACAAGCGCTTTTGTCCGAAGTACGAACCCAACTCAACCAAGGCGCGCCAGTGCATGCGGTCGGTGGGCAAGCGGCTCTCGGTCGGCTGCATCGATGCGTTGGCTGATGCCGGCGAAATCAAGAAACCACGCCGCTAACGGCGCGGTGCGTCTGACATGATCGATGCCTCCGGTTTTCCGGAGGCATCTTTTTGGGGATGCCGGCCGCCCAGAATCACAGTGGGCGGGAGACACGCAGCGAACCGTTAAGAGGCTGCCATCTCACCGCCCACACAGGCGTCACCACTTAAGGCGCCGCACCGGACCCCGACATTTAGTGAAGTGGGGATTGTGTTTCAAGTGCTCACGATCAATCATTTTGCAGCGGCGGCTTCTTGCCGGCCGGGATGTGTTAAACCGTCGTGAGGTGCAGCGCTGGCGGAGTGCCATGGCCGAGAAATCGGAAGTGCTTTTCTATCATCTGGAGCGGCAACCGCTGGAGCGGGTGTTGCCGGGATTGCTTGAGAAAACCTTGCAGCGCGGCTGGCGGGCGGTGGTGCAGGCGGGAAGCGCGGAGCGGCTCGAGGCGCTCGATGCGGCATTGTGGACGTATAGTGACGAGAGTTTTCTGGCGCATGGCACGGCGACAGACGGGCATGCGGACGCTCAGCCGATTTTTCTGACGCTGGAGCCGGTGACGCCCAATGGGGCCGGCGTGCGCTTTCTTGTCGATGGCGCGGATGCGCCCGATTACGAAACCCACATCCGGCTCGTGTTTCTCTTCGACGGCAACGATGAAGACGCCAAGGTGCACGCTCGTCAGCAGTGGGCGGCGGCGAAGGCGGCAGGTTGCAAGGTCAGTTATTGGAAGCAGTCGCCCGAAGGGCGCTGGGAGAATAAGGCGTAGCCTGTTGGCATTTCAGCCGTTGCCACGGCACCTTTCGCGTTAGCCATTGCCACGGCTTTTGCGAGCGAAGATCAGGGTCAACACGCAGCCGGCGACGAAGATGGCCGGCATCACGGCGGGTGGAGCCAATTCGAGCGCGATGCCGCCGATGATGGGGCCCAAGAGATCGCCCACGGTATAGACGATGGCGATGGCGGCGAGGATCGGCAAGAGGCCGACATCGGCGGCGGCCGTGTTGGAGGCTTCCATGACTGAGAGCGTGTAAAGCGCGCCAGCGGCGGCACCGAAGCCTAGAATCACTGCGTAAGAAGCGAACGGCGTTGTCATCACGGGATGCAGGATGGCAAGCGCGATGATGGCGAGGATCAGTGCGCCGCGAATGGCGGGCCGGGGGCCTGCTGTATCGGCGTAGGCGCCGAAGGGGACTTGGCCGAGGATGTTGCCGAAGCCGGAGAGGGCGGCGAGTAGGGCGCCTGCGGCGGCGCCAAGGCCGAGCGTGACTGCGTAAAGCGGCACGGCTGCTGCGGCGACGCCTTCGAGAATGCCGCCGAGGAAGGCCACGGCGAACGCGAATGGCGCAAGGCGAATACCCTTTGTCAGGTCGGAGAGACGGGCGCGGCCGGTTGTGACCTGGGGCAACTGCATGCCGATTGTTATCAGCGCGCCGGCAATGGCGGCGGCGATGCCGATCATGAATCCACGGGCGGGATCATCGGTGGAGTAAGCGGCGATCAGCGGTCCGAAACCAAGCGCGCAGGAGCGGATGGTTTCATGGAACGCAAATGGCGAGGCGGTTGACGAAGCCGTCGCTCAAGACCCAACGCATGGACGCGCCGAGACCGACGCCGAAGGATCCGATGCCCCACAGCCAGAGGGAACCGGTGCGTTCGGCGGCGACGAGACAGAGCAGGGAGGCGACGAGAACAATTGCTGCAAAATAGAAGACGCGCACCACGCCGAAGCGGCGCGCTATGCCGGGCAGCACGATCGACATGGCGATAACGCCTGCGGCGGGTCCGCTGGCAAACGTTCCGGCGACTGCGGTGGAATAGCCGTCGCCCGCGAGGGCTAGACCCACGAGCGCGGTGGCGAGCCAGCCAGGTGTTTCGGAGAGCGCTGCGGAAACTGAAAGCGGGAAAATCGTTTTATAAAGTGCGAAGGGAGCGCCGCCGCTCTCATCGATGTGCGGCATGCGCTCCCTCCGGAACTTTCAGACTTCGCCGGGTCGCCCTTTACGTCGGGCGCCGCGCGGCAATCAACGGCCGCTGATGACGCCGCCGATCTGGCGGACGAAGCTGTCGAAGAAGCCGGCGAGCGGCTGGTTCGAGGTGCGGTTCTGGTTCTGCGCAGTCATGATACGTGTCCTTGGTGTTTAGGCTCTGATTATTCAGGCCATTTTCTTGAGTCTTGCGCAGGTCCGGGGATCAGCGCTAAACTCTACGACGATGAATATATATTCTGCATCGCAGAAGTCAAGGCTACAGTGTAGAAAAAATAATCTACGGTGAAGGAATTACTGTTGCAGGACGAACACGAAAAGTCCCGCCGGGGCCGCCGGGGTATCCGCCGCCAGGATCTGGTCGACGCGGCGCTCGAGATGCTGGCTGCGGAGGGAGAGCAGAACTTCTCCGTGCGCAAGCTGGCGACTGTCGTGGGCGTCGACGGCATGACGATCCTGCATCACTTCAAGTCGCGCGAGGGTTTGATGCGGGCCGTGGCGGACGCCATGGTTGCCGGTCTCGATATCGAGCGGCCGAAGGGGGCCTGGCGGCATATTTTGTGGGAGGTGGCGCAGCGCTATCGCGGGCTGGCGGAGAAGTACCCGAAGGCCTTCCACATCGTGACGCGCTACCAGACGAGCGGGCCGGCGGATTTCGAGTTGGGCGAGATGGTCTATGCGGCGTTGCTCGACGCGGGCTTCAATGAAGTCGATGCAGCGGACTACGGGATGGCGCTGTTCACGCTGGCGATCGGGTTCGGCGTCGTGGAAGTGGGCGGTATGTTGAACCCGTGCACGCCGGAGGAGTTGGCGGAGATCGAAGCGCTGGACCCGAGGCTCTTTCCGGTGACGCGGAAGATGGGGCCGGTGTTCGCGCAGGACGAAAGCGACCGCGTCTTTGAGATTTTGCTGGGATCGTTTCTCGACGGGATCGAGGGGGCGTTGACGGCGCAGAAGGCGTGACCCGAGAAGAGGAGGCCAGACGATGGATGACGATCTCGATTCCATGAGCCGGGACGATCTCGTGGCCGAAGTCAAAAAGTTGCGGGCCGGTATTCGCGCGCATCGCGACTCCTCGGGACATGATCTGTGCTGGTATCATCCGCAGCTCTGGACGCTGTTGCCGGAAACCTCCACTGCCGATATCGCGGTGCCTCCGTGGCCGAAGTTCATGCGGGGCTGCATCGCGTACCGCGCCTCGCTGGACCGGGAATTGCCCGGCGCGCCGGTCGATGACCGGGAGTTCTCGTGAGCGCGGCTAGCTGATCCAGCCTTTGTCGAGGTCCATGGCTTGGCGGGAGATGGATTTGCCGGTGGTGTCGCTGTGGACGGCGGTCCAGGCGAGGTGGGTGCCGGTTTCTTCCGAGGAGCGGGAGCGGAGCGAGAGCAGAACGCGTTCGCCTTGCTTGGCGGGGATGGGTTCGTTCAGGGGAAAATAAAGCTGTTCCCAGTGCGTGCGGGGGGCATCGGGGGCGGTGGAGATTTCCAGATCGCCGCCGAGGCCGGCGGTCCACCAGTAGGCGAAACCGTAGATCCACGCGTCGTGGTCGAGGGTCCAGGTGATTTCGCCTTTGCGGGTGCCTTTTTGCGGTTTGGTGAGATCGATGTCGTCCCACATTTTAGCGGCGCGGCCGCCATCCAGAAGTTCGGCGGGTTCGAGCGTGCGCACATAGACGTTGTTGACGCTCATGGTGCGGGCGGGTTCGAGGTCGAGGCCGTGGCCGACGTCGCGCCAGGCGTTCAATTCGGAGGCTAAGCGTGGGGATGTGACGGGGCAGGCGAATTGGCGGATGCGCGAGGGGATGACGGTGCCGCCGGGTTTCAACATGCGGTCGAGCGCGTCGGCGAGTGTTTCCAGGATGTTTTCTTCGAGCGCGTAGTTGCCAAGCGTTTCGGAGATGATGATGTCGGCTTGTGGCGCGTCGAGCATGTCCGTGGAGCGGCAGGGGTAGAGGTGGCAGTTGCGGGCGCGGTTCTGTTTCAGAACGGCGGCTGCGACGGCGGCGACTTCTTCGGAAGCCTCGTAGAGGTGGACGTCCTTGGCGCCGAGTTTGGACGCCATAAGGCCCAACAGACCGGAGCCGGCGCCGATGTCGGCGACGACGGATTTGCCTTTCACGATGGCGCGTTCGAGGGCGGCAAAGAGCGCTTCGTTGCGGGGCTTATCGGCAATGAGGGTGCGGTGATACTCGATACGCATTTGGGCGGTCAGGTTGTGGTGCCGGAGCGGGCGCGCCAGATGAAGTAAAGGCCGAGGAGCAGCATCGGCAGCGAATAGATCTGACCGGCGGTAAAGGGGCCGATGTTCAGCGCGTGGCCGATGTGGGGCTCGCGGAAGATTTCAGAGACGCTGCGGGCGATGGCGTAGCCGGCGAGGAAGACGCCGATGATGAGGCCCGGCGATTTCAGGGCCCCGCGATGGTGAGTGAGAAAGCGCAGCACCAGAAACAGCACGAGGCCTTCGAGGAGGGCTTCGTAGAGTTGGCTCGGATGGCGGGTGGCGGGTTCTACATCGGGGTGGAGAAATTTGGCCTGCGGGAACGTCATCGCCCACGGCACATCGCTGACGCGGCCGAAGAGTTCGCCGTTGATGAAGTTGGCGAGGCGACCGAAGAGGAGGCCGATCGGGTTGGCCGCGGCGCACAGGTCCATGGCGCTCCAGGGGCTCACGCCATAAGCACGCGAGAACAGCCAGATGCCGACGGCGGAGCCGAGGATGGCGCCGTGGAAGGACATGCCGCCCTGCCAGACTTTCAGGATGTCGATGGGGTTGGCGAGGTAGCTCGCCGGGTCATAGAGAAACACGTAGCCTAAGCGGCCGCCGAGGATGACGCCGACGGCGATATAGACGAGGAGGTCGTCGACGCGCTCGACGCCGAAGGGGGGCTTGTTACCGCGCCAGAGATCGGTCTCGCGGAGCAGGCGGCGGACGTAGAGCCAACCCAGGATGAGGCCGGCCATATAGGCGAGGCCATACCATTTGACGCTGACGGGGCCGAGCGAGAAGGCGACCGGGTCAATCTCGGGGAAGGGGATGGCGAAAATGGTCATGGTATTGGGGCCTTGCAGTCGGAACGCCGGGCGGCGGCGGACGTTAGGTTGGGGGTGTGAGAAAGTCCAGCGGCGGGCCCGTCGCGGAGCCCTCGCATGGTTGCGCTCGGCCACCGCAGTGCCCATAGTTCGTTCATATCTCAGAACCGCGACAGCGCCGGGCCTTTGAGCGCCGCGACCACATGGAGCCATTCCGATGACACAGACGACCAACCGCTTTTTTGACGAGCTCGGCAAGCTGATGACAGACGCGGCGGGTGCCGCGCAGGGGGCGCAGAAGGAGATGGAAACCTTCATGCGCGCACAGGGCGAGAAGATGCTGGCCGGCATGGATCTCGTGCGGCGCGACGAGTTCGAGGCGGTGAAGGCCATGGCGGCCAAGGCGCGCGAAGACAGCGAGGCGCTGATGGCGAAGGTCGCGGCGCTGGAGAGCGACATCGCGCGGATGAAGGGTGGGGTGGGGTAGGTGCGCGGCGGCTTGGCTCGTGGGTTCATCGGCGGGTTACGCTGACGCTAACCCGCCCTACGGATTGGTCGCTGTGGCAACTCGATAGCGGAACGCTGTCCACAGTGGCGTGTGGGCTTATCAACATGCTGGTTTTGGGGCGTGCCTCGAAAGCCCCATTTCATGCCCATTCCACGGCTTAGCTCGGGTGATCGGCGGCATTGGCCGTGGACAAGGCTCGGGCCGTGTTGCGACTCGTGGGTGCCTGATGCTTTGTCGGGCCGTCGCGTTGTCGGTGGGCCGGTCAAGGTGGAGCTTTGCTCCCGCGGTTTGCCAAGCTCAGAAGCCGGGCCGGATGCCCGGAGAAAAAAGGAAGACGCATGGCATCGGCTGAACAGGGCTACGAGCGCGCGATCAACCCGATCGACATTGTCGAGCAGTTGGCCGCGGCGCACGATTGGGCCGTGGACCGGACGGGCGACGATGAATTGACGCTGATCGTGGGCGGCAACTGGACCGACTATCACGTCTCGCTCAACTGGCGCGACGACCTGGAGGCGCTGCATCTGGCGTGCGCGTTCGATTTCCGGGTGCCGGATAATCGTTTGAACGAAATGTACCGGCTGCTGGCGCAGATCAACGAACAGCTGTGGCTGGGGCATTTCGATCTGTGGACCCAGGAAGGCTTGGTGATGTTCCGCCATGCGCTGTTGCTTAACGGCTCGGTGTGTTCGCCGCAGCAGTGCGAGGCGATGCTGAAGGCGGCGCTTGAGTCGTGCGAGCGGTACTATCAGGCCTTCCAGTTCGTGGTCTGGGCGGGTAAGGAAAGCCGCGAAGCGCTGGTTTCGACCATGTTCCAGACCGAGGGACAGGCTTAGGGTCTCCCCGGCGCGTCGTCCCAGATTTATTGGATGGAACGCGCCCCATGACGCTCACACTCGATGGTCCGCTGCTGGTGGCCGGTGCCGGCAAGATGGGCGGGGCACTGCTCGAAGGGCTGATCGCGCGCGGACTGCCGGGCGCGCAGATCATCGTGCAGGACCCGTCGCCGCCGCCGGATGTAGCGGCGTTTCTGAAGCAGCATGGAATCCGGTGCGCGGCGACTGTGGGGTCGCTTGAGGCGGCGCCGTCGCTCATTCTGGCTGCCGTCAAACCGCAGGTGATGGATCAGGTGTTTGCGCCGCTGGCGAAGCTTGCGGGACGCAAGACGGTCGTGCTGTCGATAGCGGCGGGCAAGACGTTGGCTAGTTTCGAGCAGCATCTGCCGCCGGGAATCGCTGTGATCCGCGCCATGCCAAATACGCCGGCGCAGGTGGGGCGGGGCGTGACGGCATGCGTGGCCAATGCGGCGACGAGCCAAGCGCAGAAGGCGATGGCGAGTGACTTGCTGGCGGCGGTGGGCAGCGTGGTTTGGCTCGACCGGGAAGAGGACATGGACGCGGTGACGGCGGTTTCGGGATCGGGGCCGGCGTATGTGTTCTTGCTCGCCGAATGTTTGGCTGAGGCGGGGCGCGCGGCGGGTTTGTCGCCGGAACTGGCGCAATCGTTGGCGCGGGCGACGGTGGCTGGGTCGGGCGAATTGCTCCACCAATCGGCGCTCGAAGCGGCAACGCTGCGCAAAAACGTGACCTCGCCCGGTGGGACGACTGCTGCGGCGCTGGAGGTGCTGATGGGCACGCCCGGTTTGCAGGACCTCATGACGGATGCGGTGGCGGCTGCGGTCCGCCGCAGCCGCGAGCTTTCGAAGTGATGTTGGAGGTCATCCCCGTTTGCTCGCGGCCGCTTGAGCGGTCGATTGGCCGGGCCTCGCGGGAGACGAGGACGGGCCGCTGAGAGCATTTGATCCGGGACCGGGGATCGCGAAACTGGAGGAAAACGTTTCGGCATCCCCGCTTGCGCGGAAGCACTCAGCTTGATCAAGCCTCTGATCTGATTGGAGATCAACCAGAGGCTCGGATCGTGTCCGGGTGGCCTTTATGGAGATCGGGCCGCCGTTCACCCTCCCTATATGTAACATTATATCATTTCAGGCAAGCCGACTTTTGGCCTGCTCACGGTTTTGTGTTGGGGGTGACCGGAGGTGTCATTCCTGTGTCGTATATTTCAAGTAATATTGAAATATGGAAGACACCGAAGCCGTTCGCGCGCTGGCCGCGCTCGCCAATCCGCACCGTTTGGCGGTCTTTCGCGCTCTCGTGCGGGCGGGCGGCGCGGGACTGTCGGCTGGTGAACTGGCGGCAGTTGCCGGGATCGCTGCGTCGGCACTGACCTTTCACACCAAGGAACTGGAACGGGCGGGGCTGATTGAGACGCGGCGCGAGGGGCGGTTCATTCGCTCGGCACTGAACGTGCCGGTGATGCGGTCCTTGATCTCGTTTCTGGCAGACGACTGCTGTGCGGGGCGACCGGATCTGTGCGGCGTCGTGGCGGAAGCCTTCCCGAATCCATCCGAAGACATGACCTGTTGTGCGCAACCCACCAAAACAAAAAAGGTGACGATATGAGTGACCGCGTTTTCAACGTTCTGTTCCTGTGCACGCACAATTCGGCGCGGTCCGTGATCGCCGAGACCATCATGAATGACCTCGGAAAGGGACGTTTCAAGGCGTTTTCGGCCGGCAGCCAGCCGAGCGGACGGGTCAACCCGCATGCGATCGATATGCTTTCGAAGCTCAACTACGATGTGAGCGCGCTCCGGTCGAAGTCGTGGAACGAGTTTGCCGCGCCGGGGGCGCCGAAGCTGGATTTCGTATTCACTGTTTGCGACGATGCCGCCAATGAGACCTGCCCCTACTGGCCGGGTCAGCCGATGACGGCGCATTGGGGCCTGCCCGATCCGTCACGCACGGTGGGCTCTGAAGCGGAAATCCGCGCGGCGTTCGCCGATACCCACCGCATGATGTATCAACGCATCAGCATCTTCTTGAACCTGCCGCTGACGAGTCTCGATAAACTATCGCTGCAGGCGAAGCTGGATGCCATTGGGAAAACCCCGCGCCAGGCTGACGCTAGCGAACCGGCATCGTGAAACTATAGGGCGAGCGGCCCGTAGGTTCGGATGCAGTTTAAGCGGGGGATTTCTAGAATATGGCGACGACATTAACGGCGCGCGCCGTGGCCGAGGGGCTTGGGACCGCACTGCTTCTGGCGACCGTGGTCGGCTCTGGGATCATGGCGGACAAGCTGTCGGGTGGAAATGTCGCCATCGCGTTGCTGGCCAATGCCTTGGCAACAGGGGCCATGCTCGTTGTTCTGATTACGATGTTCGGGGCGATCTCGGGGGCGCATTTCAATCCAGCGGTTTCGCTGGTGGCCATGCTTTCGGGTGATCTGCCGGCGGCGATGTTTGCGTTGTATGCCGCCGTGCAGGTGGTGACGGCCATCGGCGGCGTGCTGTTGGCGCATGCGATGTTCGATTTGCCCATTCTGCAGGTGTCGGAAACGGCGCGGACGGGGGCGGGGCAGTGGATCAGCGAGGGCGTGGCGACGTTCGGGCTTGTGCTCGCCATTCTGCTCACGGTGCGTCACCGTCCGGATTTCGTGGCCGTGGTTGTCGGGCTCTACATCACGTCGGCGTATTGGTTCACGGCGTCGACGTCGTTTGCCAATCCGGCGGTGACGATTGCGCGGACTGTGACGAATACGTTTGCGGGGATTGCGCCGGGGGATGCTGTGGCATTCATTGCCGCGCAGGTAGCGGGAGCGCTGCTCGGTATGGCGGCGGCCAGGTTTCTGGCGCGTTAACCGACGGGATGGCCTGTTAATCTAGTGGCGGGGTGCTTACGTTCTCCTCTCAGATAGAGATGGAGGCCGCCATGCTGGATCAATCGACACTCAAGGGCCGGATCATTGCCGCAACGATGCGGCTGGCGGCGGAAAAGCCGTGGGACGACGTGCTCATGAAGGATATCGCTGAGGCGGCGGCGATCGATCTGGCCGCGCTGCGGCGCGAATTTCCTTCCAAGCCGGCGATCCTGAGCGCGTTCATGCGCGCGGTGGACGACGCGGTGCTGGCGAGCGCGCCCAAGTTTACGGGCGCGGAAAACGCGCGCGACCGGATTTTCGATGTCGTGATGGCGCGGTTCGATGTGCTCATTCCCTACAAGGCGGCCTTGAAGAGCATCGCGGCGGCACGGCCGATGGATATGGAACTTGTGCGCCGCGCGATGGCCTCGCAGGCCTGGATGCTGCATGCGGCGGGCGTGCGGACGGACGGGTTGCTGGGAACATCGCGCGTGACGGGGATGGCGTCGGTTTATGCCAGCGTGATGCAGACGTGGTTGCAGGACGACGATCCGGGTTCGGCGCGGACGATGGCGGCGCTCGACCGGCGGCTGAAGCGGGGCGAGCAATCGATGCGGATGCTGACCGACGTCGTGGAGGGGGCGGATCGCGTGGCATCGCGCGTGATGCGCGCATTGGGCTGCGGCGTGCGACGCGAGGCCAAGACACCGCCGGCGGCGCCGGCCGAGCCGACGCCGTCCATCTAGCGAGGCTGGCGCGGCGGCTTAGTAGCCGCCGCCACCGCCGAAGATGTTGTTGAAGAAGTCGTTCAACGTCGTGTTGTTCTGCTTGTAGCGGCGGTTTTGGTTGCCACCCCCGAAAATGAAGCCCCAATCGTCGGGCCCCTGGTATTGGACGCGCGAGAATTTAACCGGGGCCAGATGATCGCGGCCCTTGGCGATTTGGTCGAACTTGCCGGCGAGTGCCAGCTTCACGCGTTCTTCGTGGCCGTAGATATCCTTGACGATCCGTTCCGTGCCGTCCTCGCCCACCAGCGAGGTAAAGTAGGTGATGTGAACGGGAATGGCTTTTTCCATTTTGACCGCTATTTCGTCGGGGTCGGACTGCTGGGTTTCGTTCACCTGGTCCGGTGTCCAGCCGCGGTCATGTTCGAGGAGAACTTCGGCGAGCCGCATGGGATTGCGGACGCGAACGCAGCCGTGGCTGAACGTGCGCACCTCGGAATTGAAGAGGTTCTTGGTCGGCGTATCGTGCAGGTAGACGGCGTGCTTGTTGGGGAAGGTGAACTTCACGATGCCGAGGGCGTTGCCGGGGCCCGAGGGCTGGTACACGTCGTAATTGCGGATATCGGCGCGGGACCAGTCGATGCTGTAGGGGTCGACGTACTTGCCATTGCGCATCATGCGCAAGCCCTGCCGCTCGAATGAGCCGCCGCCACGCGCGAGGCCGGGATACAATTCGTTGACCTTGATGCTTTGGGGCACGTGCCAGCGGGGATTGAAGTAAATCGTCTCGAGGACGTCGGAAAACAGAGGCGTCTGGTTGTTCAGTTCGCCCGTGATGATCCGCTCCTCATGGATGATTTCGCCGCCTTTGACGACGCGCACCAGGAATTCGGGGATGTTGACCCAGACGTGATAGTCGCCCAGATCACCGGGCATCCAGCGCCACATTTCCATGTTGGCCAGCAGGCGCTCGGGGCTTGGGACCTCGATATCGTTAAATGCCGCGCGCGTGCGGGGACCGACTATGCCGTCGGGCTTTTGGCCCTTTTCGCTTTGGAATTTGGCGACGGCGGCGGCGAGTGTATCGTCATAGAAGGTGGGATCGGGTTCGGCGCCGTCAACACCGGGCGGAACGGGGATGTCGAGGCGCTGGCGCAGCAGCGCAATATCGGGATGCGACTTGCCGGGGACCAGCTTGGCGCCCTTGGCGGGAATGCGCACAATCTCCTTGGCGGCATCGGCATTGCGCTTCAGTTCGAGATACTTCTGGCGAAGCTTCTCGAATTGGGCGTGCTTGGGGTGCGTGCCGCGCAGGATTTCGGCGGGATCGCTGGCGGAAGCCAGATCGTCGAGGAGCTTTTTGGGATCGACGTACTGCGGCGCGCGGTCGACGTAAGACGCAAGCTGTTTATTCGGCTCGGGGATGCGGCCGCCGCGCGCGTCGCGGGCATACTTCAGAACGGTTAGAGCTAATCTCTGCTCCGCTTCGACTTTCTGTTCCGGCGTGAGTTCGGCGCGATCCGAACTATCGCTGCCCATGTCGAGCACATCATAGTCTGAGGGTTCGAGGCCCCAGTCCGCGCTTTTCTGGAATTCTTCGATGAGGGCTTCCGCCTTCGGCGTGTAGCCGGCGCGGCCAATGAAAAGCGGCTCGTCGGAGCGGGCTTCGTAGAACGCGATGAGGGCCTGCCAGTCGGCGGCCTCTTCTTCCTTGGCCATGTTGGCGCCGGCGAGGAGGCGTTCGCGGATGATGGCGCCGATGGCCTGGGGCGATGTTGAGGCAGGAAGTGGTGCGGTGGCTTCGGCGTTGGCAACTTTGGTGGCGCCGCCGGGGGCGGACTCGGCCGATAGGGGCGCGGCGAGGGCGAGCGCAACGAGGCTCGTCGAAACCAATGCACTAACCCAACGCGACTGCATGACGCCCGCTCCGACTTTTCTTAGAGCCGCACGCTAGCTGACGGCACGTTGCCTGCCTAGCGGGGCTACTCGGATCAATATGATGCTGGAAGGATGCGGCAGAAGTGTTGCCGAATTGCAAACCGGTGTCCCGTTCCAGACGTGAAACTGTCTTATTCGGGATGCGGTTCCACTCTGGGTGCGGTGCAGCGATGGTGCCGAACCGCGTTATGCTAGTTCGCCTTCGAGGTCCGTGTCATCGGAGGCGGTGACGCGGACCTGGACGATGTCGCCGGGGGCGAGGTCCGTTTCGCCATCGAGGTAGACGGCGCCGTCGATTTCGGGGGCATCCCACTGCGAGCGGCCGATGGCGCCTTCGTCGTCGATTTCATCGATCAGAACCGGAATGGTGCGGCCGACTTTCTCAGCGAGGAGCTGGGTGGAAACCTCTTGCTGGGCGGCCATGAAGCGGTGCCAGCGCTCCTCTTTGACGTCTTCCGGCACGGCGCCGGCCAGATCATTGGCGACGGCACCGGCGACGGGCTCATACTTAAAGCAGCCGGCGCGGTTGATACGGGCTTCCTTCAGCCACTGCAGCAGGAATTGGAAATCGTCTTCGGTTTCACCTGGGAAGCCGACGATGAACGTCGAGCGGACGGCGAGGTCGGGGCAGACCTTGCGCCAGGCGGCGATGCGGGCGGCGGTCTTTTCCTGGTGGGCGGGGCGGCGCATGGCTTTCAACACGGCGGGGGAGGCGTGCTGGAAGGGGATGTCGAGATAGGGAAGTATCTTGCCGTCGGCCATGAGGGGAATGACGTCGTCGACGTGAGGATACGGGTAGACGTAGTGCAGGCGGACCCAGGCGCCGAGATCGCCAAGCGCTGTGCAGAGATCGAGGAAGCGGGCTTTGAGCGGTTGTCCCTTCCAGGGACTTTCGGCGTACTTGATATCGAGCCCGTAGGCGCTCGTATCCTGGCTGATTACGAGCAATTCCTTGACGCCGGCTTTCACGAGGCGTTCGGCTTCGGTCATGACGTGGTGGGCCGGGCGAGAGGAGAGGTCGCCGCGCAGCGTGGGGATGATGCAGAAGGAGCAGCGGTTGTTGCAGCCTTCGGAGATCTTCAAATAGGCGTAGTGGCGCGGTGTGAGGTGAAGACCTTCCGGCGGCACGAGATCGACGAAAGGATCGTGCAGGGGCGGGACCGCGTCGTGGACGGCGGTGACGACCTGCTCGTATTGGTGCGGGCCGGTGACGGCGAGGACGCCGGGGTGCTCGGCGCGGATGCGGCCTTCCTCGACGCCCATGCAGCCGGTGACGATGACGCGGCCGTTCTTGGCCATGGCTTCGCCGATGGCGTCGAGACTTTCGGCCTTGGCGCTATCGAGAAAGCCGCAGGTGTTGACGACCACCACGTCGGCGCCCTCGTAGTCTGGGGCGATCTGGTAGCCTTCCGAGCGCAGGCGCGTGATGATGCGCTCGCTATCGACGAGGGCTTTCGGGCAGCCAAGCGAGACGAAGCCGACCTTCGGCACCTTGGGCGTGCGGACGGCTGAGGGCTTCACGGACATTGCGATTTACCGGCTGCTGGTGGGGACGGCGGGGGGCCATTCTTGGCCCACACTGCGCAGGCGCGTGTGGGGCTATTCTTCGTCCACCGTCTCGGCTTCGGCGCTCTTCAACTGCTGGAGCTTGGCGAAGACGCGGGCGGCTTCTTCCTTTTCGCTCTCTTCGCGCGGCGCTTCTTCCTTTGTCGTCAGGATCTCGGCCGTCTGGTGGCGCGGTGCTTCGGTCGTTTCCTCGGCGGGGAGCAGCGTGCCGCCCTTGGGCAAATCGCGATCGTTTTCCTTGCGCTCGCGTTCGACGCGGCGGGCGCCCTTCTTGACTTCGGCGTCGAGATCGATCTGCGAGCATAGGCCGAGCGTCACCGGGTCCTGGGGGACGAGGTTGGGAGAGTTCCAATGCGAGCGGTCGCGAACCTGGCCGATCGTCGTTTTCGTCGTGCCGACGAGGCGCATGATCTGGCTGTCTTTGATCTCGGGGTGGTTGCGCAAGAGCCAGAGAACGGCGTTCGGGCGCTCGTGGCGGCGCGAGAGTGGCGTGTAGCGCGGCGACTTCTTGCCGGTGGCGAACTGGGCGACGTCGACCTTCATTTCCGACAGGCGGAGAACGTGGTCGGGATTTTTCTCGGCGCGCTCGATTTCCTCGCGGGTCAGCTGGTTGGACGTAACCGGGTCGAGGCCCTTGATGCCCTGGGCGACGTCGCCGTCGGCGATACCTTTCACCTCCAACACGTGCAGGCCGCAGAAGGCCGCGATCTGCTCGAAGGTGAGGGCGGTGTTGGAGACCAGCCAGACGGCGGTGGCCTTCGGCATCAGTGGCTTGCGATCGCTCATAAAGGTTCCGTTCCTGGCCTGCGCGCGGGCACCGCTGCGCAAACCGACTTGGAGTTGAGGGAATAAGGGAATTCCCCCTTATAGCCCGAAAATCGGGCACAGAGCAACCCTTGGGCGCCGGGGGTTGCGTGCCGCCATTTTCGCCGCAACCCCGGGCAGTTGCCGGACTCCGACCGGAGGGATAGTGTCCCGGCGCCTATCCACCATGGCGTCTTGCCGGGTGACCCATGGGCCAATGCAGACAAAGACTTGAATTTAGGGGCCCTTTCGCATGATGCCGACCGCTGGCAAACCGTACTTCTTCGAGGATCTGGCGGTGGGGCTCGAAGCCTCCATGGCGCGGACGGTGTCGGAGGCCGACATCGTGGCTTACGCGGCGCTTTCGGGGGACTACAACCCGATACATCTCGATCCCGAGTATGCCGCCAAGACGCCATTCAAGGCGCGGATTGCCCATGGAATCCTGTCTGCGGGGTACATTTCGGCGGTGTTTGGCATGCAGTTGCCGGGGCCGGGCTCGGTCTACATCTCGCAGACGCTCAACTTCAAGGCGCCGGTGAAGATCGACGACGTGGTCGTGACGACGGTGAAGTTGATCGAACTCGTGCCGGAAAAGAAGCGGGCTAAGTTCGAAACCGTGTGTTCTGTCGGCGGCAAGCCTGTTCTGACGGGCGAGGCCGTGCTTATGATCCCGGCGCGCCCTGCCGCTTAAGTAGCGAGCCGCCCGATCCGACGGGTCGAGGGGCCGTCCAAGAGGCGCGTTCAGAGATCATGATCGTTCACGAAGGTTATAAAGACGTGCCGCCGGCGATCCGCGGCGGGGTTGTCGCGATCGGCAACTTCGATGGCGTGCACAAGGGGCATCAGGCTCTTATCGGCGAGG
>VYKW01000118.1_pt1 | contig 35074 bp, 30 predicted proteins | sample 5114451 | NCBI WGS metagenome assembly VYKW01 (sample SAMN12291784, study PRJNA351875) | freshwater metagenome | isolation source: freshwater lake | place: USA: Michigan, Gull Lake | collected 2013-08-08
GCCGCTGCCGGAGCCGCGCGCGGCGGCGGGTGCGCTGGTCTATGATCGCTCCGGCCCACAAAGTGAGGGCAATGCCGTCGCTACCGCAGACGGCGCGCCCGCCGCTCAGGCACCGGGCGCGCGCGCGGTGGCGGGCACATTGGTCAACCGGTCGACCACCGTCGCGCAGGGGACGCTGATCCCGGCAGTGCTGGAAACCGGGTTCGATTCGACCAAGGCCGGCTTTGCCCGCGCGATCGTCGCGAGCGACGTGCGCAGTTTCGACGGCACCCGCATCCTCATCCCGCGTGGCAGCCGCCTGATCGGCGACCATGCGGGTGGCGCGGAGCCGGGCCAGAAGCGCGCAATCATCAACTGGAACCGGCTGATCCGTCCCGATGGGGTGACGATCGCGATTGGGTCGCCCGCGACCGACGCCACCGGGCGCAACGGCGTGCGCGCCAAGGTCAATTCGCACCTGCTCCAGCGGATCTTTCCGGCGCTGCTCCAATCGACGCTCGACATCGGCGTCAACCTCGCCACCCGCCCGGCCAATGGATCGGTGCTGCTGGCGCTGCCCGGATCGGGCACGAGCGCGCTCACCGGGCAGAACGGCCCCGCGCCGACGCTGAGCGTGCGGCCGGGCACATCGATTGCGGTGTTCGTGACCCGCGATCTCGATTTCACCGGGGTCGGGAACCCGCAATGACGGCCGAGCCGCCGGCGGCTGGCGTTTATCTGCGCGCCTATCTGGCACCTCTCATGCCGTTTCTCGACCGGGCGGACATCACCGACATCTATGTCAACCGACCCGGCGAAATCTGGGTCGAGACGCTGGGCGGGGCGAGTGAGCGGCATGATGCGCCGGACCTGACGGAAACCGCGCTCGAACGGCTGGCGCGACAGGTCGCGGCGCTGACGCATCAGGGGATCAGTCGCGCGCATCCGTTGCTGTCCGCCGCGCTGCCTGACGGTGCGCGCGTGCAGGTGATCGCCCCGCCCGCGACGCGCGGTGGCATGGCGATCGCGATCCGCAAACATGTCTCCGCCGATCTCGGGCTGGACGATTATGCGGCTGCGGGGGCGTTCGATGGGACGCGGCGCGGCAGCGCGCTGCATGGCGATGAAGAGCTGGCGCAGCTTTCCGCATTGCTGGAAGCGGGCGATCTCGCGGGGATGCTGCGACAGGCGGTGCGGTCGCGGCGCAACATCCTCGTCTCGGGTGGCACCTCGACCGGCAAGACCACGTTCCTCAACGCGCTGCTGCGTGAGATCGCGCCCGAAGAGCGGTTGATCGTGATCGAGGATACGCCAGAGCTGCATCTGCGTCACACCAATGCGATCGGCCTGCTGGCGACGCGCGGCGATCAGGGCGAGGCACGGGTGACCGCCGATGATCTGCTCGGCGCGTCGCTGCGCATGCGGCCCGACCGGATCATCCTGGGCGAACTGCGTGGCGAGGAGGCCTATGCCTTTCTGCGCGCGATCAACACCGGGCATCCCGGATCGCTAAGCTCGGTCCATGCCAATAGCGCCGAGGCGGCGGTCGAGCAGATTGCGCTGCTGATCCTGCAGCGCGGCACACGGCTGAGCCGCGAGGACGTGACGCATTATGTGCGCTCGACCATCGACGTATTCGTCCAGCTGGAGCGGGTCGGTGGGCGCCGCCGCGTCGCCGAAGTACTACTCCCCGGCGCTCGCCGCTAACATTGCACCCAGCCAGTCATCGACGACCGCGTCGATCACCAGATGCACCCGGTCGCTGGTGCCGCGATTGACCACCGAGTGCGTGTCCATCAGGCGCAGATACCAGGCTTCCCCGGGTGCCATGGTCACCGGCGTACCGTTGAGCAGAAACTCGACATCGGGATTGGTGGTGATCGGGATATGCAGCCGTGCCATGCCATGTTCGGCGGCCAGGTCGTGATCGTAATGCGGCTTGATCACCGATCCCGGGGTCAGCCGCATCAGCCGCACCACAGTGAGCGGACAGTTGAAGGCCGCCAATACTTCCCGGAAATAAGGGGTCTGCGCCAGCAGCGGGCCGTCGACAAATTCGGTCGCGGTCGGATCGGAATAGATCATCATCACTGGGTGGGTCGCGCCGGCGGTGTGGCGCAGCGGCAGGACCGACCAGTTGCCCTCGTAATTCTGCTTCACCAGATGGTCGATCCAGTCGCGGTCCACCGCGTCGAGATCGGCGCGGAGCCGCGCGGGATCGAAAGCAAAGGGCAGCTTGATCCGGTCAGGCAGGGGCGAGTCCTGAGGCGGCGTAGAGCGGATGACCTGATCGAGCATGGCCCAAGCCTAGCGCGCACCGGAGCCGGCGCAAGCGGGAAGCGGGCGGTTTGACGCGCGTCCCGCGCTGGGCCAAGCAGGCTGTGATGAGCGCGGGCGGGTCAGCATCGGACGGGTTGCGGCGGCGCGCGGCGCGGCTGCTCGCGCTGATCCGCGACGGACGCGCGCGTTCCGAGCTGTTCACCCGGCTGCGGTTCGGAGCTCGGGTGCATCAGGACATCAGCCTGAGCTTTCATGACCGCTATCCGCGCCTGTTCACGGCCGCCCGCGCACTGCTCGCCGATCGCCCCGCCCCGCGCATCCTGTCCTATGGCTGCGCGGCCGGGGAGGAGGTGACCTCGCTGCGCAGCTATTTCCCCGACGCGACGCTGGTCGGGGCGGAGATCAACCCGGTGCTGCTGCGCGCATGTCGGCGGTTACCGCCAGACGCGAACCGGGTCTTCATCGCCTCGCGCCACGATCTGATCGCCGCGCACGGCCCCTATGATGCGATCTTTGCGATGGCGGTGTTCACGCGCCGTCCCGAGGAGGTGCGGGAGCGCGATTTGCGCGATATCTCCAGCCATTATCCTTTTGCGCTGTTCGCGCGCGACCTGCGCCAGCTCGCTCTGACGCTCGCACCGGGTGGGCTGCTGATCGTCGAACATGCGCAATATCGGGTGGAAGACGCGCTGGCAGGCCTGCCGTTCAGCGCCGTCAGCGGCCCGGGCGAATGGCTGGCCAAGGGGCCGCGCTTCGCCCCGGACGGTATCCGGATCGAACCGCAGCCCGTCATTTCCCGTATCTTCCGCCGGACCGATTAGCGCGCGACCGCGACCGCCGGGGCCGTGATTCCTGCCGCTGCCAGCTCGCGCTCCGCCTGGGTAAAGCCATAGGCCGGGACGATCTCGCCCGCCCGATCCGCCGCTTCGCCCCAGCGCATGGCGAGCTGTTCGCCCGCATCTGCGCTGCCGCCAATCTGGATGCCGTCAGTCAGGGTGATGTTGGCGGTCGCGAAATGGCCCGCACCAGCGCACAGAATCGCGCGGGTCGGGGCGTCGTCGCCGACCAGCGCCAACAGCCCCGGACTAACCAAAGCCGGGTCAAGCGCGGCGAGGCTGGCTTCGGACAGCACGCCCTCGGTCATCCCCGTCGCCGCAGTCGGGGCGAGGCAGTTGACGCGGATGCCGTATTTCTCGCCCTCGATCGCCAGCGTCTGCATCAGGCCGACCAGCGCCATCTTCGCCGCGCCATAGTTCGCCTGGCCGAAATTGCCGTAGAGGCCCGAGGACGAGGTGGTCATGACGATGCGGCCATAGCCTTGCCCGCGCATGATCTCCCACACCGCCTTGCTAGCGATCGCCGCGCCCATCAGGTGCACGTCCACCACCAGACGGAACTCGTCCATGCTCATCTTGGCGAAGCTCCTGTCGCGCAGGATGCCGGCATTGTTGATCAGGATATCGACCCGGCCCCATGCGTCCATCGTCGAGGCGACGATGTTGGAGACCGCCCATTCATCGGTGACCGATCCGGCGAGCGCGAGCGCCTTGCCGCCCCGTTGCCCGATTTCGGTCGCAACGCGCTGTGCTGCGTCTTCGCTGAGGTCGTTGACGACGACGCGCGCGCCCTTGCCCGCAAGATACAGCGCGTGTGCGCGGCCAAGCCCGCCACCTGCACCGGTGACGATTGCGATCCGTCCTTCGAGCGACATCAAACGATCTCCCATAATATTCGCTAACGCGTGAGTGAATGTATTGCACATGGTTAGAGGATGCGGCGCAACTCGGCTAGCCGGTCCGTCCGCACCCGTCGCTACCGCAAATCTGCCGGAACCCCGCGGCCATGAACACCGCCATACGGTCCTTGATCGCCGCGAAATCCTCCGACCGGCACAGGCCGCCCGACAATTTGTCGATGCGTCCGGTGCGCGCCAGCGTGACCATCAGCGCGCCGGTGACGAAGTGATAGCCCCAGAAGATGTCTTCTTCGGCGCAATCGGGCAGCGCCTTTTTGAGCAGATCGATCAGCCGCAGCACGACCGGATCGAAATGCGTGTCCATCAATTCCGCGCCCCATTCGGGCGTGTTCGCAACCAATGCACCGAGCGCGCCGTAATTCTTCCAGCCCTCGCCCCCCTCGATATACAGGTCGAGGTCGGTGTCGAGGAATGCGTGCAGCGCGCCTTCCAGCGTTGGCTTGCCGCCGGTTGCGACGTCGTAATCGTTCAGCGCCTTCAGCCGGCGTTCGCTGGTCACCACTGCGCGGCGCGCGAACACCGCGTCGAACAGCTTCTTCTTGTCCTCGAAATAATAGTTGAGCAGCGTGTGGTGGACGCCGACGCGCTTGGCGACGTCCTTGAGCGTGACGCCGTGCAGCCCGTGCTTCGAGAACAGATACTCCGCCTCGTCGAGCATCTGCTCCATCATCTCCGCGCGCTGTTCGGCCTTGGTCGAGCGGCGGCGGGGCTTGGGCTTTTCGGGCGTCTGTTCTGGCACTGGGTGTTCATTCCCCTGTTGCCCGGGCGCGGTCGGTTCGCCGCACGCCGGATCAAACAAGGTCTCAAGCGCTTCCATATTGAGACCGCAAGCTATTCTTGTCGATTTTGCCGGTCGGGGCGAGCGGCATCGCGGGAAGGCGGACGATTGCGTCGGGAATCCACCAGGATGCGACCCGCCCGCGCAGGGGCGCTAGCAGTTCGTCATCGCTCAGCGCATCGTCCTGCATCTCGACTAGCAGCAGCGGGCGTTCGCCCCATTTGGGGTCTTCGCGCCCGATCACAGCAGCAAGCGAGACTTGCGGCAGCGCGCCGACCACCGCCTCGATCTCCGCCGGGTTGATCCACTCGCCGCCGGACTTGATCAGATCCTTGGCGCGGCCGGTGATGATGAGGTTGCCCTGCGCATCGATGCGCGCGAGGTCGCCGGTCGCGAACCAGCCATCGGCGTCGGTCGCGGGCGCGTCATGGCCGAAATAGCGATCGACCACTGCCGCTCCGCGCACGCGCAAATGGCCTTCGGTGTCGCGTTGCTGTGGCAGCGGTACGCCGTCCGCGTCGGTCAGCAACAGGTCGACGCCGATCGCGGGACGCCCGGAGACCGCCGCCGTCCGCTGCGGATCGTGCGGCGGCGCGACCGTGCCAGAGGGCGACAATTCGGTCATCCCCCAGCTGGTCTGGACAGTGACGCCGAGCACCCGTTCGATCCGCTCCATCAGCGCAGGCGCGAGCGGGGAGCCGCCGACGATGATCCGCTGCAGGCTCGGCAGGGTCTCACCCGTTGCCTCGAGATGCTCGGCGACGCCCAGCCATACGGTCGGCACCGCGACGCCCACCGTGACCTCCGCCGCAGCGATCAGCCGGGCGAGGCTCGCCCCGTCGGTGTGGCGTCCGGGCAGCACCAGCCGCCCGCCAGCTGCGGGGAGGGCGAAGGGCAGGCCCCAGGCATTGGCGTGGAACATCGGCACGACCACCAGCACGCTGTCGCTGGCACGGATCGCCATCACATCGGCCTGCAGGCAGCGCAGGGTGTGCAGAAAGCTGGCGCGGTGGGTGTAGGTCACGCCCTTGGGCGCGCCGGTGGTGCCGGAGGTAAAGCACAGGCCGCACGGCGCGGTCTCGGCGAAGTCGCCCCAGACCGCTCCGCCGGGCGCGGTTGCGATCAGCGGTTCGAGCGCGGTGACGGCGCATGTCGCTGGCTCAGCATCTGCTGCACCGTCGATCACCAGCATCAGCGACAGGCCCGGCACCCGCTCTGCAATCGCGCGGGCGAGCGGCTGGAGGTCGGCGCTGACGATCAACAGCCGCGCCTGTGACTGCACCACCATGTCGGCGAGCTGCTGCGCGGTCAGGCGCGGGTTGAGCGTGTGGCATACCGCGCCCATGCCCATGATCGCATACCACGCCTCGACATGCGCCTGGCTATTCCACGCCAGCGTCGCCACCCGCGCACCCTGTTGAACCCCGAAACCGGACAGCAGCGACGAGATCGCGAGCGCGCGGTCGCGCAGCGCGGCATAGCCGATCCGGTCGATCCCGCCGCCTTCGCGCGCGGTGATCACGTGCGCATCGGCATGCCATTTGGCGGCGTGGTGCAGGAACTTGTCCAGCGTCAGCGGATAATCCTGCATGCTTCCGTCGATCATCGGCAACCCGTCGCCTTGTTGAGAACCGGCGAGGCGACGCCGGTGTTCCAGTTCCATGGCTGGTCGCCCGCCGCGCGGCGGCGACACACCGCCGCCTCGTGCAGCGCGAACATGCCCGGCATCAGCCGCGTGCCGGGCAGCGGCTTGCCCGCGAACGCCATGTAATTCGCGGCCTTGCCATAGGCTTCCCAGGCCGGTTGCCCCTCCGCGACCGGCGTGCCCGAGCGCGCGAAGCTCGCCCAATAGCCCAGCATTGCATCCGACAGGCGGCGGTTGGCTACGTCATCGGGGATCTTGGGCCAATAAGGCGGCGTGCGGCTGGCGGTGCCGAAGACATAGGGGATTTCGGCGGCGTGAAAGGCGTGCAGGCCATATTCGGCGGCGGCGGGGTAGCCGTGATCGAACAAATAGAGATAGGCGTTCTGGCCGATCGCGGTCTGGCCGATCGCAAGCCGGGTGGAGGTCCAGCCGTAGAGCGCGTCGCGCGTGGTCGCGAGCATCGCTTCCTTGATGTTGCTCGCCGGATAGAGCCGCAGGAACGGGTCGGCGAGGTCGCCATAGCGCGCGCGGATCGCCGCCTCATAGGCTTCCGCGCTGGCGGGCGCGGGCGGAAGCAGCACCGGGAGCGAGCGGATCTCGCCCGAATTGAACCCGGCGAGCACCGGCACCTTGGCCTGTTCGCCATGGTCCCAGGTCGCGACCAGCTGGCGCGTCAGGGTCGTGCCATCGACAGTGGCCCAGGGGCCATAGCCTTTGGTCGCGGCCTCGACGGTCAGCTTTTCGGCATCCATCGCGCGCAATCCGGCGAGGTTGCTGGCACCGACTGCGGCCATGATCTGGCTGCCCGCCGCTTCGGCCGAGGGCAGGCCGTGCTTGGCCTGCTTCAGCTCGGGCGTGGTGATCATGTAGGCGCTCTGCGCCACCGCCTTGTGGAACAGGCCGCGCGCCTGTGGGCTGGCCATCAGATACATCACGCTGAGCGCGCCTGCGGACTCGCCCGCGATGGTGACGTTGCCGGCATTGCCGCCGAACGCTGCGATGTTGCGCTGGACCCATTTCAGCGCCGCGATCTGGTCGAGCAGGCCGTAATTGCCCGACACGCCGTCCTGCGATTCCGCGCTCAGTTCGGGGTGCGCCATATAGCCGAGGATGCCGAGCCGGTAGTTGATCGACACCACGATCATGTTGCCGCGTTGTGCCAGTCGCGCGCCGTCATACATGGTTTCGTGGCCGTAGCCGGCGACCAGCGCGCCGCCGTGAATCCACACGAACACTGGCAGATCCTTGCCCCCCGGCGGCGCCCAGATGTTGAGTGTCAGGCAATCCTCGCTGACCGTGTCGAGCCGATTGGTGTAGATACCGGCGTTGCGGTTGCGCGGCTGGACGCAAGCCGGGCCGAACGCGGTCGCCTTGCGCACCCCCTGCCAGTCTGCAGCAGCGACCGGCGGCTTCCAGCGCAGCGGACCGACCGGGGCTTGTGCATAGGGGATGCCCCGGAAGATGCGAACGCCGCCCTGCTGCACGCCCTCGACCGTCCCGGCCGGAGCGGCGACCTGCGGCGTCTGGGCGAGCGCGGGGCTGGCCAAGGCGAGCGCGAAGAGTGCGACCAGCCGCTTCATGCTGCCGCCCCTTCGCGCTTCAGCCGCCGGGCGAGCGCCACGAACAGGCCGATCGCGATCAGGTAGAAGGGGGTGAGCGTGTAGAGCGCGCTCTGCAGGCTCTGCGTGTCGCCCTGCGCCTTGAACCAGTCGCTGGCAAAGCCGACCCAGGTCGGGCCGAGGCCAAGGCCGATGAAGTTCATGATGAGCAGCAGCAGCGCCCCCGACAGCACGCGCTGATTGGGCTTCACCTCTTCCTGCACCAGCGCGACTGAGGCCGACAGGTAGAAATAGTTGAACACCATCACCACCGCCAGCAGCGCCAGCGCGAGCGGCCAGGCTGGTGCCCAAACGAAGCCGATGTAAAAGGGCATCGCGATGGCGAGCGACACGGCCGGAGCGACCGCATAGCCGCTGCGTGCCTTGCGCGTCATCGCGTCGATCACCCGGCCGGAAATGACCATGCCGCCGCCCATGCCGATCAGCAGGACGAGCGCGTACCAGACCGCGACATCGCCGAGCACCATGCCCTTTTCGCGCATCAGGTAGAGGACCGCGAAATTGCCGAGGCCATAGGTGACGAACTGGGTGGCACCGCTGCCCAAAGCCGCGAGCATCAGCACCGGGTTGGACAGGAATGCGCCGACCGTGGGCCAGAACGGGGCCTTATCGTCCGCACCCGCCGCGCGTGCGCCGTCCATCGCGCCCTTTTTCGGCTCGCGGATCGTCAGCCACACGAACGCCGCTGTGACCACCCCGACCGCACCGACGATGATGAAGGGCAGTCGCCAGCCATAATGTTCGGCGATCGCCGCGCCGAACGCGACCCCTGCGGCAGCACCGATCGCGGGCCCAAGATTGAAGATGCCAAGCGCCGCCGCGCGCTTGCCCGGCGGGTAGGTGTCGGTGATGATCGCATAGGATGGCGGGACGCCGCCCGCCTCGCCGAACCCGACGGTCATGCGCGCGATCACCAGCTGCGTGTAGTTCGCCGCCATGCCGCACGCGACGGTCGCCCCGCTCCAGATCGCGCAGGCGAGGCTGAGCACCCCGACACGGCTGGTGCGGTCGGCGAACCAGCCGACGGGGATCGCGATGAAGCAATAGAACATCGCGAAATACAGGCCGCCGATCAGGCCGAGCTGCGTGTCGGTGACGTTCAGCGAATCCTGAATCGGCTTGGCGAGGATGCCGATCAACTGCCGGTCGAGGAAGTTGAGGATATAGACGAAGGTCAGCGTCACCAGCACGAACCAGGGCCGGTTCGCAGGCGACGGACGGCCGGTGTCGCCACCGGCCGTCATCGCATCAGAGGCCATAGCCAAGGCGGATCCCCACGGTGCGCGGGCGCAGCGTGCCGAAGCGGCTCACCAGAAACGCCTCGGGGTGGATGTACACGATCGAGTGATCGTCGAAGAGATTCTCGACATAGAGATTGGCCGAGAGCGAGCCCTTCTTGACCCCCAGGTTGAGGTTCACATTGGCGTATTCGTCGGTCTTGCCGAAGGTCGACAGGCGCAGGTTCGGGTTGCCCGGCGTGTTGGGGAAGGAGCTGTTGTACGACCCCACATATTGCGCGTTGATCGCGAAGGTGCCGCGTGCGCTGTCACCCAGGTCGAAACCGTAGGAGATGTATGCCGCGCCCTGCAGCCGCGGTGCCGACAGGCGATGGCCCAGTACCGCACCCGACACCGTCGCTTCGGTGGCCGAGAGCTTGGTGATCTTGGAGTCGTTGTACGCCGCGTTCAGGCCGATGAAGACATCCTTGGCCGGGATCACGCCGATCTCCACCTCGAACCCCTTGCTGCGCGCCGCGCCGATATTGGTCGCGAACTGGACCGAGTCCGAACGGCGGTTGGCCTGGGCCTGGATGTTGCTCCAGTCGATCAGGTAGAGCGCGGCATTCATCGTCACGCGGCCGTCGAGCCAGCGCGCCTTCGCCCCCAGCTCATAGCTCTTGAGATCGTCCGAATCCGCGCCGTACGGGATGATGATGTCAGTCGGATCGGTCAGGCTGGCGGCACCGGCACGGGCGTTGACGATCGGCGCGCGGAAGCCGGTCGAGAAGGTCGCGTAGGTGGTGATCGCCGCGCTCGGCTTCCACGTCGCGCTCGCCTTCCATGACGGGGCCGATCCAGTCGCCTTGACGCCGGTGGCGGCAGCATAGGGGACCAGGCTGCTCGGCCCGAAATTCACCGGGATGCCAAAGAGCGCATAGGTGAAATAGTTGAAGCCGCCCGCCGTCGCGAGATAGCCGCCCGCCTCGGTGAACGCCTGTGCCGAAGTGCGGCCATAGCGCATGCCGCCGGTCAGCCAGAACTTTGGCGAGAAGCGGTAGGTCAGCTCACCGAACCCGGCGAGTTCGTCGCTCTTCGAATAGGTGTAGAGCTTCTGATAATATTGATCGGGCAGGCCGGTGATGCCGCGCGCCGCGAGGAATTGCGGGTTGGACCGGTAGAAATAGTCCACGTCGCGGCGGCGGTTCATGTAGAAGCCGCCAATCGTGAATTCGAACGGCCCGTCGAGCGACGAGACCAACCGCGTTTCTTGCACGAACACCTTGTCATAGGCGTCGGCGTCGAGGCCGAAGGCGATCGGCGCACCGGGGAACGATCCGGGCGCGAAGGTGCCGGCGAGATCGACATAGAATTTCTGATCGAAATCCGAATAGGTCGACGAGCTGGTCAGCCGGGCGAAGTCGAATTCATATTCGACCGTGCCGTTGAGGATCGTCTGCTTGCCGGTGAAGCGGTCGGGCTGGTCCGACACGCGCCGCTCACGGCCGAGCGACGGGCTGGTGAGCGAGCTGTCCTTGGGATCGCTGTCCTCATAGGAGCCCATCACGCGCACCGACAGCCGGTCATTCGGCTTCCACAGCGCGATGACACGCCCGCCCCAGTTGATCAGCTTGTTCGAATTTTTGACGCCGGTGCCGACATTGTCGAGATAGCCGTCTTCATTGCGGTAAAATCCGACCGCGCGCACCGCGAGCGTGTCGCTGACGATCGGCAGATTGACCATGACATTGTAGCGCTGACGGATGCTGTCCTTGCCGGTCAGCGCCAGATCGACCTGACCCGCCATGTCGAACGAACTGAGGTTCGGGTTCTTGGTCAGGATGCGCATTGCGCCCGACAGCGAGCCCGATCCGAACAGCGTCCCCTGCGGCCCGCGCAGGAACTCGACCCGCTCAACGTCGAACAGCGTGGGATCGACCACCGTGGTGTTGCCGATGGTCGAGATCGGCAGCTCGTCGATATAGACCGCGACCGAGCTTTGCAGGTTCGCGTTATAGCCGTTGGTGGCGATGCCGCGCGCGGTGAAATTGTTGAAATTCTGGGTCGGGCGGTTGAGCACGACGCCCGGCGTCTCGCGGGCGATCCCCTCAAACCCGACGATCCCCTTCTCGGTCAGCTCTTCCTGCTGGAACGCGCTGATGCTGAGCGGGACGTCCTGAATTGGCTCGGCGCGGCGGGTCGCGGTAACGATCACTTCATCGTCGCCCGGAGCGGTGGAACTTGCGGTGGTGTCGCCGGCCGGGGCGTCCTGCGCCGCGGCGGACATCGGAACCGTGAACAGCGTAACCGCACACGCGGTCGCCAGAAGCCTTGCCCTCATCCTTACCTCTCCTCGATGCCATCGATCATGCGTCGATTTGCTGAGGCGAATATGTCGCGGGGCGGAGGCTCTGTCAACATTCACTATCGCGCGTGTGAATATCTTTGAGAGTAGACATTTGTGCGGATTTGGGGCGGGCTTCTGGCGACGGGCTAAACGGGGGAAAGGCCCGCGATCAGGCGATCGCGGGCAGCTTGTCGAGATATTTGTCGAGCGTCAGCGGATACTCACGCACGCGGATGCCGGTGGCATTATAGACCGCATTGGCGACCGCCGCACCGGGGCCACAGATGCCGAGTTCGCCGACACCCTTGGCCTTCAACGGCCCGATCACCGGGTCCAGCGTGTCGAGAAACACGCAGTCCTGATGCGGAATGTCGGCATGAACCGGCACTTCATATCCGGCGAGGTCGTGGTTCACGAACAGGCCGAAGCGCTTGTCGACGGCCAGTTCCTCCATCAGCGCGGCGCCCGCCGACATCACCATCGCCCCGATCACCTGGCTGCGTGCCGAGAGCGGGTTGAGGATGCGGCCGGCGTCGCACACGGCGAGCATCCGGCGGATCCGCGTCTCGCCGGTATAGGCATCGACCGCGACCTCCGCGAAGTGACCGGCATAGGTTCCGACGTCATAATCGCGCTTGAACGCGCCGTAGCTGATCTCGCCTTCCGCCGACATCGCGCCGGCATCGGTCAGCGCGATGGTGCGGTTGCCGAGCTTGATCTTCCCATCCTCGAACACCGCAGCATCGCCATCGAAGCCGAGCTTCTCACCGATCGCGCGGCGCAGCACGAGACAGGCGGCATAGACGCCGGCGGTTGAACTTGCCGCGCCCCATTGCCCGCCCGAACCCGCTGCCACGGGGAAGTCGGAATCGCCCAGCTCAACCGAAACGCGGTCGAGCGGCACGCCCATCGTCTCCGCCGCGGTCTGCGCGATGATGGTGTAGCTGCCGGTGCCGATATCGGTCATGTCGGTCTGGACGGTGATGTGCCCGTCCGCGTCGAGCTTGATCCGCGCGGCCGACTTCATCGTGGGGGCACCGCGATAGCCGGCGGCGACGCCCATCCCGATCAGCCAGCGCCCCTCGCGCGTCACGCCCGGCTTGGGATTGCGCTTGCCCCAGCCGAAGCGCTCGGCGCCTTCGCGCAGGCAGCGGGTGAGGTGGCGGTCGGAAAAGCGGCGCTGCGGGTTGCTCGGCACCGTCTCCGGCTCGTTGCGGATGCGCAGCTCGACCGGGTCGATGCCGAGCTTTTCGGCCAGCTCGTCCATCGCGACTTCCAGCGCCATATGCCCCGGTGCCTCGCCCGGCGCGCGCATCGCATTCCCCTCCGGCAGGTCGAGCGTCGCGATATAGTTGGCGGTCAGGCGGTTGGCCCCGGCGTAGAGTTTGGGCGTCTGCAGCGTCCCGTTCTCGCCATCCTCACCGGTGATGTTGCCCGACCAGTTTTCGTGCGCGATGGCGGTGATGCGCCCGTCCCGCTCCACGCCGATGCGCAGCCGCTGAATCGTCGCCGGACGATGCGTCGCATTATTGGCCATCAGCGGGCGCTGCATCGCGATCTTGACCGGTCGCCCGGCTGCCTTGGCCGCCAGCGCCGCGAGCACCGCGTCGGCGCGGATGAACAGCTTTCCGCCAAAGCCGCCGCCGACATAGGGGGAATCGACGCGGATATTCTCGGCCGGGATGCCGAGGATCTGGCTCATCGACCGTTTTGCCCAGTTGATCATCTGGTTCGACGTCCAGATCGTCAGCCGGTCGCCCTCCCATGCCGCGATGGTCGCGAACGGCTCCATCATCGCATGGCTTTCGTCGGCGGTGTGGTAGCGCGCGTCGAGCTTGACCGGGGCTGCAGCGAACGCCGCGTCGAAATCGCCCAGGGTCTTGCGATCGGGCTTGTCACCGCTGCCCTTGGCGAGGGGCGCGTCGGGTGCCGCCCTCTCGAGGTCGAATGCGCCCTCGACCCGATCATAGCGGGTCTGGATCAACGCTGCGGCGGCGCGCGCCTGCTCGAATGTCTCGGCGACCACGCAGGCGATGGCCTGATGATAGTGCGAAATCTCGCTGCCGCCGAACAGGGGCGCATTGTTGAACTGCGGCTTGCCGACCGGCTTGGTCTCCGGCGCGGCGACGACGGCGATCACGCCCGGCGCGCTTTTGGCGGCGCTGGTGTCCATCGACGTGATGCGTCCCTTGGCGATCGCCGATCCGACGATGAAGCCATAGGCCTGGTTGGCGGCGACATCGTGGCGCTCGGCGGCATAGGGGGCGGTGCCGGTGGTCTTGAGCGGACCGTCGATGCGCGGCGTCGATTTGCCGACGATCTTGGCGTTGTCGAACAAATTCGTCCCGGCGGGGGCGTTGAACTCCATGGGTCAGCTCCTCGCATCGGCAAGCACGCCCGCGAGCGTGCGCTCAGCGAGGGTGATCTTGAACTTATTCTCTTCGGTCGGGCGGGCATCGGCAAAGGCGCGGGCAACGACGGCGCGCGCGCCCTTTGGCAATAGCGCCTCGGCCTCTGCGACCCGCCAAGGTTTGGGCGCGACGCCGCCGAATGCGACCCGACCGGTGCCGTCCCTGTGCAGCACCGCCGCCACCGACAGCAGCGCAAAGGCATAGGAGCTGCGGTCGCGGACCTTGTGATAGATGTGCTTGCCGCCAAGCGGTTTGGGCAATGTCACTGCAGTGATCAACTCGCCGGGTTCGAGTGCGGTCTCGATATGCGGGGTGTCGCCCCACAGGCGGTGGAAGTCGGCGATCGGAATTGCGCGGGTCGTGCCGTCGGGCTTCACCGTCTCGACCACCGCGTCGAGCACACGCAGTGCGACGGCCATGTCGCCGGGATAGGTCGCGATGCACGCATCGGACGTGCCGATCACGCCCAATTGCCGCGAAAAGCCGCCGATCGCCGCGCAGCCGCTGCCCGGCTTGCGTTTGTTGCAGGGAAGGTTGGTGTCGTAGAAATAGGGGCAGCGGGTGCGCTGAAGCAAATTGCCGCCGGTCGTCGCCTTGTTGCGCAGCTGGCCCGACGCGCCGGACACGATCGCCCGCGTCAACACGGCATAGTCGCGCCGCACGCGCGTGTCGGCGGCCAGCGCAGTGTTGCGCACCATCGCCCCGATGCGCAGCCCGCCATCGTCCGTCGCCGCGATCGTGTCGAGGCCGAGATGGTTGACGTCGATCAGATGCGTCGGCGCCTCGATCTCCAGCTTCATCAGGTCGAGCAGATTGGTGCCGCCCGCGATGAAGCGCGCGCCGGGAACCCGCGACGCCATCGCCGCCGCCTCAGCGGGTGAGCTGGCGCGGGCATAGCTGAACGCCTTCATGCCTTGGCTCCTGCGACATCCGCCATTGCCTCGGCGATGTTGGAATAGGCGCCGCAGCGGCACAGATTGCCGCTCATCCGCTCGCGCATTTCGATGTTGGTGGCGCGGGGCTTGGCGGCCACATCCTCCTGGACATGGCTGGGGATGCCGCGCTTGATCTCGTCGAGCACCGCGACCGCCGAGCAGATCTGCCCCGGCGTGCAATAGCCGCACTGATAGCCGTCATGCTTGACGAAGGCCGCCTGCATCGGGTGCAGCCCGTCAGGCGTGCCGAGGCCCTCGATCGTCGTCACCCGGTCGCCGTCATGCATCACCGCGAGCGTCAGGCAGCTGTTGATCCGCTCGCCATTGACGATGACGGTGCACGCGCCGCACTGGCCATGGTCGCAGCCCTTTTTCGTGCCGGTCAGCTTGAGATGTTCGCGCAACGCGTCGAGCAAGGTGGTGCGGACATCGAGATCGAGTTCGCGCGGCTTGCCATTGACGGTCAGAGTGACGGGCATCTTGCTCTCCTCGGCCTGAGTACGCGCCGCCGCAGTGCGAACCTGGCTGGCGGCCACACCAGCGGCTCCGGCGGCCAGCACACCACGCCGCGATAGGTTGAGCAAGTCCCGCTCATTCATGGTTCGCAGCCCTCCATTTCGCGCCAATCCCCGCCGTAACGTACAGCGGCGCAAATTGTTACCAGGTAAGCTGCGTCGGTCGTACAGGTGCGGCCCGCAACGCAATCATCGGCTGCGGCACCGCAAGCGCAAGATGGCTCAAAGCCCGTATTGAGGACTATCACCTGCGATGCGAGGGGCGGCGCGTGGGAGACAGTCACGCCTGCAGAATGCTCCCAATTCAGGACCTTGAGGACCGTTCGCTCGGCCCTGAACTCTGCCAAATGATTGGAACAGACATGACCGATACGACCCATGACATCGTCGATACCGCCGTCGCCGCAGGATCGTTCACCACCTTGGTCGCCGCCGTCACGGCAGCGGGCCTGGTCGATACGTTGAAAGGCGATGGGCCGTTCACGGTGTTCGCCCCGTCGGACGATGCGTTCGCGGCGCTGCCGGCCGGAACCGTTGACGATCTGGTGAAGCCCGAGAACAAGGACAAGCTGACTGCAATCCTGCTGCTCCACGTTCTCCCGGGCAAGGTGATGGCTGCGGACGTCGCAGGCCAGCTGCTCGACCCGGCCACCGCCGGCGGCGCGACGGTCCATGTTGATGGCACCGACGGCGTCACCGTCGATGGTGCCAAGGTCGTGACCGCGGACATCGCGTGCACGAACGGCGTGATCCACGTCATCGACGCCGTGCTGCTGCCCAAGGGCTGACCGTCGACGCCAGCGACCGGGGCAGCGCTGCCCCGGTCGCTGGCGCGATTGGCGATCGAACTGGACCAGACGGCATATGAAGATCGGGATTGTCGGCGCGGGCATATCCGGGCTTTCCTGCGCAGCGGCGCTGCAGGCGGCGGGCCATGCGGTCAGGCTGTTCGACAAGGGGCGCGGGGCAGGTGGGCGCATGGCGACCCGTCGCGGCGTGACGCCCTCGGGCGACGTCTCCTTCGACCATGGCGCGCAATATTTCACGGCGCGGGACCCGCGCTTTGCGGCGGCGGTGGCGGAGTGGCACGCTTCCGGGATCGTTGCCCCGTGGCCCAGCGCTGGCGATGATGCGTGGGTCGGAACCCCTGGGATGAACGCGGTGGTGAAGGCATTGTCCGAGCCTTTGGCGGTCCAGTGGAACAGTCGCGTCGATGCGCTTCGCCGCGTCGAGCGTTGCTGGTTTCTCGATTCGGTCGCCGACGATCCATTCGATGCGGTGATCGTCGCGACCCCGGCCGAGCAGGCCGCGCCGCTGCTGGCGGCGCACGACTCGGCGATGGCGACGCTGGCGCTCGGTTCACCCTCTGCGCCATGTTGGACGGCGATGGTCGCGTTCGGCGAACCGATCGCCATCGCCAACGACATCATTCGCGACACCGGAATCATCGGTTGGGCCGCGCGCAACAGCGCCAAGCCAGGCCGGATTGGCATGGAGGCGTGGGTGATCCAGGCGAGCGCGGACTGGTCGCGCGATCATCTCGAGGACGCGGAGGCCAGCGTAGTCGATGCGCTGCTCGCGGCGCTCGCGGCGGAGGCAACGCGGCCGCTGTCCGCGCCCATCGTGCGGATTGGCCATCGCTGGCGCTATGCGCGCGCCGGGGCCGCGCAGCACGGGGCGCTGTGGAACGACGCGGCGCGGATCGGCGCGGTCGGCGACTGGTTGCTCGCGCCGAGGGTCGAGAGTGCGTGGCTGTCCGGACGCATGCTGGCCGACCGGATCATATCGGCGGGTCGCTAAATGTAGCGGCACGCGAAGCTGACGCCCCGGAACTGCGCAATGCGTCGGTTTGCAGCTCACCTTGCGTTAGACGGATAGCTATGAACTCGCATCTGGCGGATACACGCCGGCGTTTCGCAGACCCACCTTGAGCAGATCGGCCCATTCCCCTCGAGCATCCAGCAGTGCGGGCCATATCGGCCAGCCTGGGGCCGTTTCAATGAAATGAAGAATGGTCCAGTTCAAACCGAAACATGATGTTTCACCCGAACGCGTTAACAGCTTGAGAAGCGCGATTGCCTCGTCATCTTGCGCGGGTCTTTCAAATAAGGCGATTTGTTCTTCCGCCCAGGCCACCGTTTCAACCGATGCATCGTCAGACAGGACCAGGTTGGGCATTTCGACAAGGCGCTTTACATAATCTCTCACGATGATCGCCCCCATTGAAGATCCGCCTTCAGCATGCCGACGATACCTTCAAAAACAGCCAAGTCCGCCGTGATCCACCACAGCTAAGCGGCCACCCCCGCGACGATCTGCGGATCGACCGCGTAATCGCGCGCAATCTCGCGCGCCGTCATCTTGGCGGACATCATCACCGACGGCGTGCCGCCACCCGGCTGCGTGCCCTGTCCGACGAGGTACAGGTTGGTCACGTCCTCGCTGCGGTTGTGCGGGCGGAAAAAGGCGGTCTGCGTCAGCCGCGGTTCGACACCGAACCCGTTGCCGGCATAGGCGCCGAGCGTCTGCTCGAAATAATCGGGCGTGACGAAGCTGCGATAGACCAGCCGCTCGCGCAGGCCCGGGATGTAGCCGCGGTCATCGAGGAAGTTCAGCACCTTCTCCGCAAACCCCTCGCCCACCGCGTCCCAATCCACATCGCCGAGCGTGTTGGGCACCGGGATCAGCGTATAGGCGGCGTGATGGCCCGGCGGCGCAAGGCTTGGGTCGGTCAGCGTCGGGATATGAAGATATTGCGAAAAGTCCTCCGCGAGGATCTTGCGCTCGAAGATATCGGTCAGCAATTCCTCGTAGCGCGGCCCGAGGATGATGTTGTGGTGCCGCAGATCGGGGTCGCCCTCGTGCTGTTCATAGCCGAAATAGATCACCATCAGCGACATGCTCTGCTTGCGGAACTTCACCACCGCGTCGCGATTGATCCGCCGGTGCGCCTTGTCGATCAGCTTGAGATAGGTGGTCGCGTAATCGGCGTTGGAGACGACAAGGTCGGCCGCCAGCATCTCACCCGAGGCGAGCGTCACGCCGGTCGCGACGCGCTTGCCCGCGCGCTTTTCGACTTCAATCCGCGCAACTTCGGCATTGAGTTGCACCGTGCCGCCCAGTTCCTCGAACTTGACGACCAGCGCGCGGACCAGCGCGCCGGTACCGCCGATCGCGTAATGCACGCCCCAGGTCTTTTCGACGAAATGGATCATCGCATAGATTGCCGGCACCTTGAGCGGATTGCCGCCGATCAGCAGCGGTTCGAAGCTGAACACCTGCCGCATCTTGTCGCTCTTGAAGTACTTGCTGACGAGCGAGAAGAGCGGCTGGACCGCGCCGAGCTTGAGCAGGTCCGGCACCACCTTCAGCATCGATCCAAGGCTGCCGAAATAGGTGTAGCCGAGTTCGAGGAAACCGCGCTGGAAGATCGCGCGCGCGGCTTCGTGGAAGCGCTCATAGCCCTCCAGATCCTCGGGGGCGAGCCGTGCGATCTGCGCGCGCACGTTCACCGGGTCGGCATCGTAGTCGAAGAAGCTGCCGTCGTCGAAATAGATGCGGTAAAAGGGCAGGACCGGCACGATCTCGACATAACGGCTGGTGTTGGGCCCGCCACTGATGCCGCTGACGATGCGCTGCCCGTCGCCCAGCACATCTTCGGGAAAATCGGGCGCCGTCAGCATCGCGGTGTCGCGTTCCAGCGCGAACAGCTCCTCGATGAAATGCGGGACGGTGAGCACGGTCGGGCCCATGTCGAAGGTAAAGCCCTCGGCACGCCGGACATAGGCACGCCCGCCGACATCATCGAGCTGTTCGACGATGCGCGTGTCGAAGCCGAGGCTCTGCAGGCGGATCGCGCAGGCAATGCCGCCAATGCCAGAGCCGATCACGATCGCTGTACGACGGGTCATGAAATCGCTGTCTTTCCTTGAGAGATGGGGGCGGAGGTCAGCCGCCGTTCGAGCCACCGCGAGAGCAGCAGATGCGGCACCGCCACCGATGCCAGCAATTGAAAGGCCTGCGCAACCACGATCGGGTCGAAATGCGCCGGCGCCAGGGCGCGCAGCCCCAACCAGCCGAGGATTGCGAGGCCCGACAGCAGCGCGCCGGTGCCGACCCATCGCGCCCGCGTCATGTCGTGCAACCGTGCGCGCGCCTGCGCCAAATGCCGGGGCGAATGGAGGAAGGCGAAAAACAGCGCGAAGCCCATGACCGGCGGCAGAGCCACCAGCAGAACGAGACACAGGGTCATCGCGGTGGCCCAGGACAGGCTGCCCTCGCGCAACGCAAGGGCGATGCCGACTGCGGTGACGAGCAACGCGACCGGCGCGGCCGCGGTGATGACCTGTGCGATCACCGCCGCGCGCGGATCGCTCATCGCGACGAACAGCGCCGCAACCTCGTAAGGATGGCCGATCGTCGCCGCCGCAATCACCGCCGCGCCCGCCGCAACCCGCAGCAGCGGCTCCTGTAGCATCGGCCAATCCTCGCCGAAATGCACCGCAGCCGCCGCCAGGAACAGGATCAGCGCGACGAGCGGCACGCTCATCCACAGCAAGACCATCAGTATGGCGATCGCGACATAGCCGCCCACGGCCAGACAGAGTCCGGAGCGGTCCAGCGCGACCGAACGCCGTAACAAGGCGATGTCATAGGCGCCGTGCGGCAGCCCGCCGCCGATGAAGATGATGGTGGCAACTCCCATCGCCGCTGGATGGTCCAGCGGCACGCCGAGCAGCGTCAGCCCAATCAGCAGCGCCGCAGCGAGCCAATAAGCCGGATACACGACGTCGCCGCGCCCGATCGGGGCACGGCGACGCGCTGACATGCGTGGGTAAGCCAGTGCTGCCATGGGATCAGGCAGCATGGCCCTTATGCCCATCGGCCTCGGCTTCCGCCTCCGACTTGCGGACCGCGATCAGGTAGATCAGGATTCCCAGACCAGCCTTGGCGACGATATCCGCGATCGTATAGCCGACCTGGATCGTCGTGGTGACGGTGCCACCGCTCAGCCCGGCATAGGGTGCCATGTACACGATCGGATAGAAGCCCCACGACGCGAAGGTGAGCAGACGTGCCTTGCGCACCAGATTCTGAGCGCTGGCCGGCTGTTGTGCGATCGACTTGCCGAGCCCGCTGAACAGCTCCCACACGATGTACACGAACGGGATCGCCGACAGGGTGCCCCACAGGACGCGCGTCGGAATGTCGTTCGAGATCTCGCCCGGATAGCCCAGAATGATCATCAGCGCGGCGGCCGTGCCCAGCCGGAGCGACTTGGACATGGTTTCCTCGCGCGACAGGCGCATGACCAGCACCAGCTCGATCAGCAGCAAGGGCACGGTCAGCAGCCAGTCGACATAGCGATAGGCGTCGTTGAACGCGAAGGGGGTCGCCGTGACGACGCCGTCGCCGAACGTGTAGGCGGCGATCCAGCTCTCAAAGATGCGCCAATAGTGATAGGCCGCGATTGCGGTGACCAGCCCGGAGATGGTCAGCGCGGTGCGATACGCCGGGGCGACTTGCGACCGGCTCAACCACAGAAACGCGGTTGCCGCCGCCATCGTCGCAAAGGTGAAGGAAAAGGCGTTGTAGATCAGGGAATATTGAAAGGGTGTCACGATATCCATTGAAGCCTCCGTCGCATTGATCCGCGGCGCGCGTGCGCCGGGCAGGGATGATGCGGGATGCCACTCAACCACGCTGAGACGCCCTGTATCTTCCCATCCGTCGTCACAGCGGCACCAGCAATGGCAATGATGCCCAGCCGCACACCGGATTGCTGAACCGAGCGCGGAAACGCCGCTGTGGCGGCTAAGCAGCACTAGGATGGGGCAGGTTTCCCGGCGATACGGGCTTTGTGCTGTATGCCTGAACGGCGTTTACAGGCCGGCTTCCACGGCGAGCCGGATCAGGTCCGCGGTTGTGTGCAGACCGAGCCGGTTCATCAGGATCGCACGATGCATCTTCACGGTCTTTTCCGCGAGATCGAGCTCCGCTGCGATCTGCTTGTTGAGCAGGCCGTTCGCGACGAGCTTGAGCACCTGACCCTGGCGTGGTGACAGCGCCTTGACCATCTCTGCCGCGCGGATGCGGCGCATGCTCGACGGCGTGGCCGCCCCAGCATCGATCTCGATCTGCGATCCCAGGAAATATAGCAACGCGTCATTCTCGTCATAGATTGGCGCGACGAGCACGGCGTTGCGAAACGGCTCGCCGCTGCGCTTGTAGTTCAGAATCTCCACCAGCACCGGGCGATGCTCCCGCACGCCGCGACGGATTTCCTCGGTCAGCCACGGCTCGGTCGCCGGGCCGGACAGGAAGCGGCAGTTGCGCCCGACCACTTCCTCGATCTGATATCCGGTGAGCGCGCAGAACGCGTCGTTACAGGCGATGATCGGGTTGTCCGGCAACCGCGGATCGCTGATCACCGAGGCAATCGGGCTATCGGCGACCAGTCGAAAATGTCGATCTGCTGAGGGCAGAAGGTCGAGCCCTTGGGTCATATCAACTGCGAGTCCGATGCATGACGAAAAGCATACCGCCGTTGGGACGTTGTCGCACTCGAATTATTGGCCGATGGTGGTGCCGCAACCTCCCGCAGCGCTAGACCGCGCCCACCCGCGCCGTCAGATAGGGTGCGATCATCGTCCGCACATCGACGCGTGCCTTCAGCCGGGCGGCGAGCAACGCAGTCCCGCTGATCTTGCGCTGGACAAACAGGATGTCGGCGGGCGGGATGTGCCACGCCGTCTGATCGGCGGCGATGTCCATGCCCTGTTCGCGCAGGACCTCGACAAATCCACGATCGCCGAAATCGAACGGCCCGGCCTTGGCCATCTCGCCGATCACGACGTCGATCATGCGCATGATGCGCGGGCGGTGATGCGCGATCGCGCCGGGCCCGACGAACCCGGCCGCCAACGTGGCGTCGAGCACCTGGTCACGGTCGGCCGCGATGGTTGCGCGCAACAACTCAAGATAGCCCCGCGATGTTGCCGCCGGCACCGGGCGGGACGCGCCGAAATCGAGCAACACCAGCCGCCCCGTGTCGGGCTGATACCGGTAATTGGCAAAATTGGGATCGGTCTGCATCGTGCCGAACTCGAACAGCTCGCGCAGCACCAGCGCGATCAGCGCGCCCATTGCCGCGTCGCGGACGTCCTGTGGCGCGTCGACCAGGCTTTCGATCGGGCGCCCCTCCACAAAGCCCATTGCCAGCACCTGCGCCGTCGTGAATTCGCGGTCGAGCAGCGGCACGACATAGTCGGGAGAGTCCGCAAGCAAATCGCCGAACAGCGTCATCTGCTCGCCTTCGCGCAGATAATCGGCTTCCTCGCGCAACTGCTCCTTCGCCGCCGCAAGCAAGGGTGCGATGTCGAGATGACGTGGCAGCAGCCCGGATACGCGCAGCAGCGTCGCGACATTGTCGACATCGGCATCGATGCTGTCGCGAACGCCCGGATATTGTACCTTGATCGCCAGATCGCGGCCGTCGCGGGTGATTGCGCGGTGGACCTGCCCGATCGAGGCGGCGGCGACCGGCGTCGCATCGAAGCGCGTAAAGCGCGTCCGCCAATCCTTGCCCCATTGCGTCGCCAGCACCTGCTGAAGCTGTTGCGGGGGCATGCGGTGCGCGTTCTGCCGCAGCCGTGCCATGATCTCGGCAAGTTCGGGCGGGAGCATGTCGCCGGCATCCATCGAAATCATCTGGCCCAGCTTCATCGCGGCACCGCGCAGATGCGACAGGCGATCGGCGATGCGGCCGACATTGCCGGGCGTCAGCAGCATGTCGCGCAGCTGTGGCCGCTGACCCTCGGCCAAGCGCCGCGCGCCTTCGGCCAGCATGCCGCCGGCCACGCCGCCAGCGAGACGCCCGAAATGGCCGAAGCGCGACAGGCGCCCGCTGGGCACGGCGCGGCTCTTGTCGTCCTTGTCACTCACCAGCCGCGGCTCCCCGGAACGCCTTTGAATGGACCAGCAAACGCACTGGTGATCCAGCCACCGTAGAAATCGCCCGGCTGCGGCACCACCGTTTCCCCATCGACACTGCAGCGATCGAACGGGCCGGCATAGAATGCGATGTGATCGCGCAGACTGGCAAAGCCGGGCGTCGGGCTGGCGTAGCTCCACCCCACACGCGGCAGCACGCTATCGCCCACGACGACATCCCAATAGGTCGCCGCCCCCTTCCACTCGCAGAAGGACGACCCGTCCGCGCGGCGCAGCACAGCGGGAATGATATCGGCTCGCGGGATGTAATAGCTGGGCGGATGGCTGGTTTCGAGCGTGCGGACGCTCGCGCGGGTATCGGCGATGACGACGCCGCGATGCTCGATCACGACATGCGCGGCGCACGGTTGGGCGATGGCGGGGCGCGGAAAGGACCACACGCTTTCCTGGCCCGGGCCAACCGGGTCGGGACGCGGCCTCATCGCGCTGCCCCGCGCGCGAGGCGTTGCAGGCGCGGCCGGATGCGCAGGAAGCCGCGATAGCCGCGCTCAAGCAGCATCAGCACCCATGGCTGCCGCGCCGCCAGTCCCAGCGGGCGCAGCAGCGGGATCGCCCGCCACATCGCAGCAAAGGCCGCCGCGCCCGACAGCATCACCCCATCTTCACGGGCATGAAAGCGCGCGAGCAGCTCCGCACGTTCGATCGGACAGGAGGCGTCCGCGTCGGTGGCATCGATGAAGCGGATCGCTCCGGCACGATCCAGCCGCCGCATCATCGCGATTTCGCGGCGGCACAGCGGGCAATTTCCATCGTGCCAGACGATCAGCTCGGTCATCCAGCCTATATAGGCATCGCGATCGGCGGGCGCACCTTTGAGCGCGGGATTTGGCATCATACGCTCGGAAACGCCGTGGCGTGGCTCGGGCTCGCGCATTTGGAGCAACCGGTGGGGCCAATCTGTCAGGCGCGCGCCAGCTAACTCTGTCAGGGCACCTATTCGGCAAAATGGCGGAGCGGGAGGGATTCGAACCCTCGATACGCTTTTGGCGTATACTCACTTTCCAGGCGAGCGCCTTCGACCACTCGGCCACCGCTCCGCACCGCTGGAAGCGCGCTGCCTAGAGATTTGCCGGGCGCTGCGCAAGCGCGTTGCGCGGGCGCGTCAGGCGTGACAGCTTGGGGCCATGCTGACCCTCTCCCTCGCGCTTGCGCTTCAGGCCGCTGCACCCGCCCCCGCCCCGCTGCCGTCCGATCCACTGCCCGGTGACTGGCGCGACATCCCCGCTGACGAACTGCTGGTGATGTCGCTGGGCGAGGGCAAGCAGGTGGTGATCCGCCTCGCGCCGCGTTACGCGCCAGTCCATGTCGCCAATATCCGCAAGCTCGCCGCAGCGGGCTGGTGGGACGCTGCCAGCATCTATCGCGTCCACGACAATTATGTCGTGCAATGGGGCGACCCGACCGAGAAAAAGCCGCTGCCCGAAGGGGTCGTAGCGCAGCCGCCGGCCGAATATGACTGGCCGCGCTATGACGCGGTGACTCGGCTCACGCGGCGCGATCCTTATGCCAAGCGCGCGGGGCACAGCGCGGATGGCTGGCCGCTCGCGACCAATGGCAAGGTCGCGTGGATCCCGCATTGCTATGGCATGGTCGGGGTCGCTCGGGATATGGCGCCCAGCACCGGAAGCGGCGGCGACCTGTACGCGGTGATCGGTCATGGCCCGCGTCATCTCGACCGTAACATCGCGATCGTCGGGCGTGTGCTGGAGGGGATCGAGCATTTATCGGCGCTGCCGCGCGGGACCGAAGGGGGACTTGGCCTGTACAAAGAGGCGAGCCAGCACGTTGCCTTCACGCGCGGACGGCTGGCGAGCGAATTGCCCGAAGCCCAGCGCCCGCGCTTTCAATATCGTGCCGCCGACAACGAACGCTTCGCCGCCTGGGTCAAGGCGCGCGAGAACCGGCAGCCGCCGTTCTTCAACCTGCCCTCAGGCGGCGCCGACATTTGCAACGTGATGCCGCCGGTGCGCAGAGCACCTTAGCCAGCGCTATTTGCCCACCCAGTCGGCGACCTCGCCCGCCACTTGGTTCGCCGCCTGATTGAGCCCGGCACCAGCGGCAGTCGGGGTCATCTCCGCCAGCGGCACCCGCGCTTCGAACCGGCGCTTTTCGAAGGTCATCGCCGGACGGACGCCATCCGCAGCGGCGGGACGGTCGCGCACCAGTGTGGCTTCATAGACCACCACCGCCGCATTGCTGTCGGCGTCGACTCCGAACTGGCGCAGCTCGCCGCCGAGCCGCGCGCCGGGGTCCGACAGCGACTGGCGCAGGCCCAGCACGACGCGACCGGTGCGGACCGAAATGGTGTCGCCCAGCACGCGCGCGAACATGCGGTTGGGTGCCTCGACCCATTGCGCGTCCTTGAGATAGGCGACCGCTGTGTCGCTGCTGCGCACCGGCACGCGGGTCACCGCCAGCTCCTGCGGAACCGAGGGCACGGCGATGCTGATCGCGCGCGCCGTCGCCGAGCTCACCGTCTGTCCGGTCGGCATCGCCGCGTCTGCCTCCAGCTTGAGCAAGGAGGGCGGCGGTTCTGACCCGAACTTGATGCACCCGCCGAGCGGCAGCGCGGCGAGCAGGACGGGGGCGAGGAGGAGCTTGCGCATCATCGGGCTCACTTCTTCTTGGGTTCGTAGTCGGGCAGCTTGGGCGATCCGATCAGCGATCCGGCGCCTTCACGGTCGATTTTCTCAGCGACCGAGGCGAGCGCGGCGGTCATCTGGCGCAGATCCTGAATCAGCTGGTTGATTTCGGGGAGCGTCTTGGTCGTCACCTCGTCGATGCCGCCATCGGCCTTGCCCAGCGTTTTCTCCAGCGCCTTCATGCTCTTGTCGGCCGAGGCGATCGCGCCGCGCAAATCCTTCATCGCCGGCGAAATTTCCTTGTCGAGCACGCGATCGGTGGTGCCGGCGAGGTTGCCGATCTGCTCCGCCGCGACGCCCGCCTTCTGCACCGTGATACGCAGCTCGGCGAGGGTGGCGCGCATGTCGGGCGCGCCCTTGGCCAGTTCGCCGGTCAGCTTTTCGGTGTTGGCGAGAATGCCGCTGATCGACGCCTGGTTGCGGTCAGACAGCAATTCGGTGAGCCGTTCGGTCAGCGTCGAGAGGCGCTCAAGCAGGCGCGGCGCGGAGTTGAGCAGCGCGCCAAGGCCGCCCTGTTTGGTCGGAATCACCGGCACGCCGAGCGGGCAGACGCTGCGCGGATTAACGTCGGGGCACACGATCGGCGGCGCGCCCTTGACCGCGCCGTCGAGCTGGATCTGGCTGACCCCGGTGAAACCGACGCCCTGGATCGTCGCGGTCGTGCCCTGCAGGACCGGCACGTCGCTGTTCACCGCGATGCGCACCCGCACCAGGCTGGGGTCGGGCTTGAACAGGCCGATTTCCTTGACCTGTCCCGCGGGGACGCCCGAAAAGGCGACCTGCGACCCCTTGTTCAGCCCGTCGACCGCCTGCTTGAAGAAGATGTCATATTCCTTCTCGCTGGTCGTATTCACCCGGGCGAGCCAGACGGTGAACAGCGCCAGCACGGCGAGCAGGATCAGCACGACGGCGCCGACCAGCACATGGTTTGAACGCGTTTCCATTCAGTCCCTCTCGCCCCCCTTGGCGACGGCCCGTTCCGCACTGGCCACCGCCGCGCGACCCCGCGGGCCGTTGAAATATTCCTGGATCCACGGATGATCCAAAGCGAGCAGCTCGTCGATGGTTCCGACCGCGATCACGCGCTTGTCTGCGAGCACCGCGACCCGATCGCAAATCGCATAGAGCGTATCGAGGTCGTGGGTGATGAGGAAGACCGTCAGGCCCAATGTCTGCTGGAGCGAGCGCGTCAGTTCATCGAACGCCGCCGCACCGATCGGGTCGAGCCCGGCGGTCGGTTCGTCGAGGAACAGCAGCTCCGGATCGAGCGCGAGGCTACGTGAGAGGCCCGCGCGCTTCTTCATGCCGCCTGACAATTCGGCGGGATATTTGGGGCCAGCCTCGGGCGGCAGGCCGGTCATCACCACCTTGTAGGCCGCGATCTCGGCGAGCAGCTGCGTGTCGAGTTGGGGGTAGAATTCCTTGAGCGGCACCTGAACATTTTCGGCGACGGTCAGGGTCGAAAACAGCGCGCCGCCCTGAAACAACACACCCCAGCGGCGCCGGATCTCGATTGCCTGACGCTCATCGGCGTCGATCACCGATTCGCCGAACACATGGACGCTGCCCGCATCCGGCTGCTGAAGCCCGATGATCGATCGCATCAACACCGACTTGCCCGTGCCCGATCCGCCGACCACGCCCAAAATCTCGCCGCGCCGCACGTCGAGGTCGAGATGCTCGTGGACGGTCTGATCGCCAAAGCTGTTGGTCAGGCCGCGCACGCGGATGACCGCATCGCCATCGTCGAAGGTCGGGGCGGTCATCAGTTCCACCCCACTTCGGTGAAGAACACCGCGAAGAACGCGTCGAGCACGATGACGAGGAAGATCGCCTGAACCACTGCGGTGGTGGTGCGCAGGCCGACCTGTTCGGCGTCACTCTCGACCTGCATCCCCTGATAACAGCCGGCGATGGCGATGATCGCGCCGAACACCGGCGCCTTGACCAGGCCGACATAGAGATCAGTAATCGGCACCACTTCGCGGAGCCGCTGGACGAACGTAATCGGCGGAATATCGAGCGCGATCCAGCATAACAGGCCGCCGCCGATCATCCCGAGCAGCGAGGCGTAGAAGCCGAGCAGCGGGAGCATCAGCACCGCCGCGATCACGCGCGGCAGCACCAGCGCCTCCATCGGGTTGACCCCGATCGTGCGCATCGCGTCAATCTCTTCGGTCAGCTTCATTGTGCCGAGCTGGGCCGCAAAGGCCGAACCGGAGCGGCCCGCGACCATGATCGCGGTCATCAGGATACCGAGTTCGCGCAAGGTAATCCGGCCGACCAGATTGATCGTGAACACCTCCGCACCGAACTGGCGCAGCTGCACCGCGCCCTGTTGCGCGATGACGATGCCGATCAGGAAGCTCATCAATCCGATGATGCCGAGCGCCGAAACGCCGACAACTTCAAACCGGTGGACCGTGGCGTGATAGCGGAAGCGGCGCGGGTTCGCGATCACGCGCGCCGCTGCCACCGCAGTCGCACCCATGAAGCCAAGCAGGCCCCACATCGTCTTTGCCGCCTGAATCACCGCTTCGCCGATTTCGGCGAGCAGCTGCGCAAAGGCACCCAGCGGCTTGCGCGGCCCTGCGATCGGGTGGTCGGCCTGGGCGACATGGTCGAACAGCAACTGCTGGTTCGAATCGAGTCCCGACACCTGTGCACCATGGTCGCGCGCGAAGCGGTGGATCACCCACGCGCCGACCGTGTCGATCCGATCGATCCCGCGCATATCGAGCACGCGGACATCGCCCTCAACCGTGTTCAGCCGGTCGGGCAGATCGCCGATATCGCGCAACGACAGATTGCCGCTGAACCGCAGCGCCCCGGCGGCCGCGTCGTGCTGGAAGTCGGCTGGCGCGTTCATCGCGACCATCCATCGTTGATTCGCACTGGAACGGCAAGCACCTGTAGCTAGAGGATAAGAGTTGGACCGAACCAAGTGTGGACGGTCGAGAAAGGTTCCGATGCGCCGACTCGCCATTTACGACATGGACAAGACGATCACGCGGCGCGCGACCTGGACGCCGTTTCTGATCCATGCCGCGCGCGCGCGGGCGCCGTGGCGGCTGGCGCTGCTGCCGCTCGCCGGGCTCGCCAGCCTTGCCTATCTCGCCAAGGCGATCGACCGGGCGCGGCTGAAGGAGATCACCCACCGCCTGATGATCGGCCGCGCGATCCCGCCCGCCGATTTGGCGAAGGTAGCAGAAGCGTTTGCGGACGACATGGCCGCGACCAACCTGTTCGCCGACGCCCGCGCACGGGTCGAAGCGGATCGCGCGGGCGGATGGGAACCGGTGCTGGCGACCGCGAGCCATGGCTATTATGCGCAGGCGATCGCCGCACGGCTGCACATCGGCACGGTGATCGCCACCGCCGCGCGGCGCGATGCCGATGGCAATGTGCTGGCGGCCCTTGAGGGCGAGAATTGCTACGGCCCCGCCAAATTGCGGCTGATCGAGGCGTGGATGGCGCGTGAGGGTCTGTCGCGCGCCGATATCCGGGTGCGCTTCTACAGCGACCATGTCTCCGATGCGCCGGTGCTGGAATGGGCGGACGAGCCGTTCGCGGTCAACGCGCACGGCCCGCTGCGCAAGCTGGCGGCGGTGAAGGGTTGGACAGTGCTGGATTGGGAGGGGTGAAGCTTCTTCTTAGCCCCTCCCGCCTTCGCGGGAGGGGTTGGGGAGGGTCTTCTTCTGCCTTCTGGTGCGCGAGCCAAAAGAAGAAGACCCTCACCGCTGCGACTAGGCAGCAAGCTGCCAAGTCTCGCTGCCTCTCCCGCGAAGGCGGGAGAGGCGAAGGGCATCACAGCACCGTATGCAACGTGTGCAGCGTCAGTCCGACCAGCCCGCCGACCAACGTCCCGTTGATGCGGATATATTGCAGATCCTTGCCGACAGCATTCTCGAGCCGCCCGGTGATCGTGCGCGCGTCCCAGCCGCGCACCGTGTCCGACACCAGCCGGACGATGCCGTCGCCATAGTCGGCGGCAGTGCCGACGGCGGCGCGGCGCACGAAGCGGTTGATCATATGCGCGAGGCGCGGGTCGCTCTGCAGCGTTCCACCAAGCTGGCGCAGCGCGTCGCCGAGCTTGCCCGCGAGGGCCGCATCCGGATCGCGCGCCACCCGCAGCAATGCGCCGCGCGCCTGTTCCCACATCCCCTCGATCCAACGGGCGAGCGCGGGATTGTCGAGCATGTCAGCCTTGAACTCCTCGACCTTCAACCGCGTCGGGATGTCGAATTGCAGGTCGAAGGCGAGCTTTTCCAGCCCCTCCTCGACTTTGGCGCGCAGCGGATGGACGGGATCCTCGGCGACGTCGGACACCAATTTGTACAGCCCGTCGATGATCGCATTGGCCAGCGTCTCGTCCAGCCCGGTCCAGCGCATGATCGACCCGGCCCGCTCATGCACCATCTTGCGGATCAGCGCCTCATTCTGGTCGATGATCTTGGCCAGCCAGCGCAGCATCGAATCCATCAGCGGCAGGTGTCGACCCTCGGCGATCGCGGCGCCCAGCGCCTGGCCGAGCAAGGGCGCGATGTCGGTCTGACGCAGGCGATTGGCCACCGCACCCTTGATCAGGCCGCCGAGCTGATCCTGGTCGAGCGATTCGAGCAGGTTCGCGGCCATGCGCGATGCGCCGCGGCGCAGGCGGCCGGAGCTTTCGGGCGGCTGCGCCAGCCATTTGCCCGCTGCACCCGCAACATCAATCGTGCGCATGCGCCGCGCGACCACGCGGGGAATCAGGAAATTGTCGCGCAGAAAATTGGCGAGCGAAGTCGCGATCCGCTCCTTGTTGCGCGGGATAATCGCGGTGTGCGGGATCGGCAGGCCCAGCGGGTGGCGGAACAGCGCGGTCACCGCGAACCAATCGGCCAGGCCGCCGACCATCGCCGCCTCAGCAAAGGCGCGGATAAAGCCCGCGACGGTGTAATCGGGTTCGAAGCTGCGCGCGGTGAAATACACCGCCGCCATCAGCACCAACAGGCCGGTGGCGAGGATGCGCATGCGCCTGAGGCCAGGCGGGACAGGGTCAGATGAGCGAATCACTGGACCAGAAAGCACGCGGATTGCCGGGTTCATAGCCGGAACAATCCGCGTGCCCTGTTTTGGTTCACTCGGCAGGCGCGGGGCCTTCGCTTCCGCTATGCCCGATGCGGCCTGCGGGGACGGTACCGGCGAGGCGCGCCTTGTCCTCCGCATCGTCACCCGGGCTGAAGGTCAGCAGCTTGCGGCCAAGCCACGGACCGACCCGCCGCTCCATGCCGAGCGCAAGGCTGAACAGCGCCGGGACGATCAGCAGCGTGAGCAGCGTCGACAGGATCAGGCCGCCGATCACGGTGATGCCCATCGGCGCGCGCCACGATCCGTCGCCATTCAGCGACAATGCGGTCGGCACCATGCCCGCGACCATCGCGACCGTCGTCATCACAATCGGCTGCGCGCGCTTATGCCCGGCGTCGACGATCGCGGTGATCTTGTCGACACCCTTCTCCATCTCCTCGAGCGCGAAGTCGATCAGCAGGATCGAGTTTTTCGCAACGATGCCGAGCAGCATCAGGATGCCGATCAGCACCGGCATCGAGATCGGATTGCCGGTAATCCACAAGGCGATCAATCCGCCCAGCGCCGCGATCAGCAGCGACGACAGATTGACCATCGCAGCCATGACACCGCGATAGAGCAACACCAGCACCGCGAAGACGAGCAGGATGCCAGCAACCAGCGCAACGATGAAGTTGACCAGCATTTCGGTCTGCCACTTGGCCTGACCGACCTCCAGCTTGCCGACGCCCATCGGCAGGTTGCGCATCGTCGGCAGCTGATCGACCTTCTGCATCACCGCGCCCAACACATAGGGCTGACCGGTCTTGGGATCCGAAGCGAGATCGGCACCGACGACAAGGCGGCGCTTCTGGTTCAGGCGATCGATCCGGGTCGCGCCGACGCCGAACTTGATGTCCGCGACCACGCCCAGCGGCACCGAACCGCCGGTCGAGGTGGCAACCGGCAGGTTGCGGATCGTCTCCAGCTCGGCGCGCGAGCTTTCGGCGAGCGCGACCTTGATCGGCACCTGACGATCGGACAGCGAGAATTTCGCGCTGTTCTGATCGATGTCGCCCAGTGTCGCGATGCGGATCGCGTTCGACAGCGCAGCGGTGGTCACGCCGAGATCGGCTGCCAGCTCGCTGCGCGGCTGGATGACGATTTCCGGCCGCTGAAGATCGCCGGTGATGCGCGGGGCACGCAGCTCAGGCATCTTCTCCATCTCGGCGACGATCTTGAGTGCCGTGTCGTTGAGCAGCTTGGGATCCTCGCCGCCCAGCACGATCGACACCGCTCGACCGCTGCCGCCCCAGCCGCCCTGCGAGCGCACATTGACGCGCGCATCGGGAATCTGGGCGAGCGCAGGCTGAAGCGCCTGTTCCAACTCGACACTGGTGATCGGACGTTCGTCCTTCAGGATCGCGACCACGCGACCGTTGCCGACAAAGGTGCGCGAATAGACGTTCTCGACGACATCGCTGCGCGCCGCGACGATCGCGGTGACCTTGTCGACGACGGTCTTGGTCTGCTCCAGGCTGGTTCCGGGCACCATTTCGATCTGGACGGTAATGTCGTCCTGATCCTGGTTGGGCTGGAAGGTGAAGGGCAGCGGACCGCCCGCAGCGAGGAAGATTTCCAGCGCGAAGGCGGCAAGGAACGCGACCACGGCGACCCAGCGATGAACCAGCGTCCAGCGCAGCACGCGGACATAGCCGTCCATCAACGCACCCTCGCCATGGCTGGCATGCCCCTTGGCCTTAAGGAAATAGGCCGCGATCATGGGCGTCAGCAGACGCGCGATTGCCAGCGACATCAGCACCGCGGCGACCACGGTCAGGCCGAAATTCTTGAAGAACTGGCCCGAAATGCCCGGCATCAAACCGACGGGCAGAAACACCGCGACGATCGACATGGTGGTCGCCAGCACCGCGACGCCGATCTCGTCCGCCGCATCAATCGATGCCTGATAGGCGGATTTGCCCATGCGCATGTGTCGGACGATATTCTCGATCTCCACGATCGCATCGTCGACCAGCACGCCCGCGACCAGGCTGAGCGCGAGCAGCGTCATCTGGTTGAGGGTGAAGCCGAGCATCTCCATGAACCAGAAGGTCGGGATGGCCGATAGCGGGATCGCCAGTGCGGAGATCAGCGTCGCGCGCCAGTCGCGCAGGAACAGGAACACGACGATGACGGCGAGCACCGCGCCCTCGATCATCGCGACCATCGCCGAGTTATACTGCGCTTCGGTATATTTGACGCTGTTGAACAGCACGTTGAACTGGACGGACGGGTTGCGCTTGTTCAGCGCCTCCAGCTTCTTTTCCGCTTCCTCGAACACGGTCACATCGGACGCACCCTTGGCGCGCTTGATGTTGAACGACAGCACCTGCCGGCCATTATACTCGGCCAGGCTGCGCTGTTCGGCGTAGAGGTCCTTGACGTCGGCGACGTCGCCAAGCCGAACGGTCCGGTCGCCGCCAATCGCGATGCGCGTTTCGGCGAGCGCGCGCGCATCCGCGGCGTTGCCGAGGACGCGAACCGACTGTTCATTGCCCGAGATTTCGGCGCGCCCACCCGCTGCGTTCAGATTGACCTGGCGCAGCTGCTGATTGATCTGCGACGCGGTCAGGCCAAGCGACTGGATTTTGGGCAGATTGAGGATCACGCGGATTTCGCGATTGACCCCGCCGATGCGCTCGACCCCCGACAGCCCGTCGATCGACAGCAGTTCGTTGGCGACCGTATTGTCGACATACCAGGACAGCTGCTCGATCGTCATGTCGGTGCCGGTCGCGGTGAAGGTCGCGATCTCCTGATCGGACGTGTTCGCGCGACCGACCAGCGGTTCGAGAATCCCGTCGGGCAGGTCGCCGCGAATCTGGGCGATCGCATCACGCACATCGCTGACCGCACGATCAATCGGCGTACCGATATCGAGCTGGATCACCGTCTGCGAATTGCCTTCGCTGACCGTCGACTCGATCTGGTCGATGCCCTGCAGGCTGCGCACCGCCGCCTCGACGCGCTGCGTGACCTGGGTTTCGAGCTCGCTCGGCGCGGCGCCGGGCTGGCTGATCGACACCCAGACGATCGGGAAGTCGATGTCCGGATCGTTGTTCACGTCCATCCGCGCAAAGCTGACAAAACCGGCGATGGTGAGCGCAATGAACAGGACGATCGGCGGAACCGGGTTCCGGATCGACCAGGCCGAGATGTTGCGAAAGCTCATGTCCCGTTGTCCCTTAACGCTTCAGCGTGGTGAGGTTCGGCTTGACCTTCTGCCCCGGGTTGAGGAACGCGCCGGCGGTCAGCACCACCCGTTCGCTACCGGTCAGCCCGCTGGTGATCGCGACCCCGACATCCGACACGTCACCCGTGGTCACGGCGCGGCGCTCGGCCTCATCCTTGGCATTGAGGATATAGACGAAATTGCCCTTGGCGTCGCTCTGGATCGCCGATTGCGGCAGCAGCGGCGCGACCGCACCGCCCGCCGTGATGCGCGCGGAGGCAAAGCCGCCCGGACGCAGCGCGCGATCGAAGGACAGCGCGACGCGGGCGATGCCCTGGCGGGTCTGCGGGTCGATGACCGGCGACACCTGCCACACTTCACCGACGAACACCCGGTCGGTACCGACCGGCGTCACCTCGGCGCGGGCACCGACGGGAATGCGCTGAAGATCGGCTTCGGCGAGCTGCGTACGCAGTTCCATCTGGCCACCCTGAGCAACGCGGAACAGCGCCCCGGAACCCGAGCTGATGATCTGACCCGGCTCGACCGCGCGGGTGAGCACCAGGCCCGCTGCGGGCGCGCGGATGTCGAGGCGGCGGTTGCGCGCCTGCGTTTCCGACAGCTGCGACTGGGCGACGCGGACGCGCGCGGCG
>VYKW01000121.1_pt1 | contig 34978 bp, 25 predicted proteins | sample 5114451 | NCBI WGS metagenome assembly VYKW01 (sample SAMN12291784, study PRJNA351875) | freshwater metagenome | isolation source: freshwater lake | place: USA: Michigan, Gull Lake | collected 2013-08-08
CTGCCGCTGCGCAAGCCCCCAAACCCGCGCCCGCTCCGCAGCCGGCCGCCGTCGAGCCCGAACCGGTTGCGCCAGAGGCAACGTCGTTGCCGGAAGTGACCGTCACGCAGGAACGCCGGGTCGTGAAACCTGTCGCCGGCCCGCCGGTCGCCGATACCCAGGTGCAAGTCGCGCCGGGCCCGGTTGTCAGCACCGGTGTTCCCGCCGCCACGGGCGCGCCATCAACAGCGGCGAGCGGCAGCGGCTCCACCAACACCGGATCGGGCCTCTCGCTGTCCAAGGTCCCCGCAGCCGTCTCCCAAGTCACCGCCGACCAGATCACTGCCGACGGGACGCGGCAGGTCCAGCAGGTGCTGCAGAAGAACGTGCCCGGCATCATCCTCACCGATACCGCCGGCGGCGGACTGCGCCCCGACATTCAGTTCCGCGGCTTCGACGCCTCGCCGATCGGCGGCCGTTCGCAGGCGCTCGCCGTCTATCAGAACGGCGTCCGCATCAACGAAGCCTTCGGCGACACGGTCAACCTCGACCTGATCCCGGCCATCGCCATCAGTGATATGTCGATCCTGGGCGCCAACCCGCTCTACGGCCTCAACGCCATCGGCGGCGCCATTGGCATCACCATGAAAGACGGCTTCAGCTTCCAGGGCGGCACCATCGACGCGATGGGCGGCTCGTTCGGCCGTGGTCAGGTGGCCATGGAAGCCGGCGGCAACTCCGGCAGCGTCGCCGCCTATGCAGCGCTTGAACTCATCCGTGAAAACGGCTTCCGCGATTTCTCCGACGCCGACATCGAACGCTTTTACGGCGATCTCGGCTTCAAGGGCAGCGCGGTTGAAGTCCATCTCAGCTTGAACGCCGCACAAAGCAGCGCCGGCGTCGTCGCGGCGTCTCCCGTCGAAGTGTTGGATGTGGGCTGGAATCGCACCTTCACGAGCCCTCAAGACACCGACCTCGAAGTCATCATGCCGACGCTGCGCGCCAGCGTCCAGGCCACCGACACCCTCTCCTTCAGCGGCCTCGCCTACTACCGCAAGTTCAAGTCGAAGGTCATCGACGGCAATTTGAGCGAGGTCGGACCTTGCCCCCCGCCGGATGACGACGAACTTTGTGTCGACGGCGACGAGGAATTGGATCCGCCGATTGAATTCGACGAAATTGAAACTGCTTTCGGCCTGACCCCAGGCTCTGTTGACCCGGACGACTTCCCCTTCGGTTCGATCGAACGGATCAACACCGACGCCGAGAGCTTTGGTGGCTCGGTCCAGGCCCTTGAAAAGGGCGAACTGTTCAGCCGGCCGAACCGCTTCCTGATCGGCGCCAGCTACGATCACGGCAAAGTCAAATATAGCACCTCCAGTGAGATCGGTCAGATCGGCAATCGCTTCGTCGTGACCGGGTCGGGGATCGTCATTCCCGCCCCCGAAAACCCCGTTCCCACTGATCCGGCCTTCGAGACGCCGGAACTGGCTCCTCGCGCGCTTGAAACACAGAACGACTACGTCGGCGTCTATTTCTCCAACACGCTCGATGTGACGGACGCCTTCGCTCTGACCGTTGGCGGCCGCTACAATCATGCCAAGATAAAGATCTCCGACAAGACAGCGTCACTCACTCAAAACGGCGAAGGCTATCTGCCCAATCTCAATGTCGAGAGCACGTACGAGCGATTCAACCCCATGGTCGGTGGCACCTATAAGCTCGCGAAAGGCCTGACAGCCTACGGCAGCTACTCGGAAGCCAACCGCGCTCCGACAGCCGCTGAGTTGGGCTGTGCCGAAGAAGCCAACCCTTGCTTCATTGAAAGCTTCCTCACTGACGACCCGCCGCTCGAGCAGGTCGTGTCCCGCACGGTTGAACTCGGTCTGCGTGGTGAGGAGCGGTACTTCGATGGCTCGCTGCTGACGTGGAGCGCCGGCCTTTTCCGCACACTCAACCAAGACGACATCATCAATGTCGCCTCGACCGCAGTCGCCGGCCGCGGCTTCTTCCAGAATGCGGGCGACACGCTCCGTCAAGGCATCGAACTGGCGGCCGGATATCAAACCCGCCAATATTCGGTCTATGGTTCCTATGCGTACGTCGACGCGACCTTCCAAGACGACCTACAGTTGCCGGCCGCGAATACGCCAGAAGACACAACAGTGCCGTGCATCGGCTCTGATCCTTTGGATCCGGAGCCCTGCCAGAACGTCTCAGATGGCGACACGCTTCCCGGCATTCCGCGCCATCGCTTCAAGGCCGGCTTTGAATATTGGATCACGCCGGAGTGGAAATTCGGCACCGACTTTCTCGCCGTTTCCGACCAGGTCTTTTTTGGCGACGAAGCAAACAACAACCGCCGGCTCTCGGGCTACACACGCGTCGACCTGAACACATCTTATAGGCTCTCGGAAAATGCCGTGATGTACGGCCTGATCCGAAACCTCTTTGACCGCAAGTACGGACTCTACGGCACGTTCTTCGATACCGAAGAAGCCGGCGAAGTGAGCGAAGCGGCAGGCTATGGCAACGATGCATTCAGCGACCCCCGCTCCATCTCGCCGTCCCAGCCGTTCGCCATCTACGGCGGCCTGCGCATCACCTTCTAAGGCGCGATCACTCGATCAAACAATAAGGGCGCCTCGCGAGAGGCGCCCTTTTTTGCATTCCAGCCGGGCGATGAGAGGATTTAAAACCCGCCGCCCAGCACTGAGTTGATCAGCCCAGCCACGCTGTCGTCGCTCTTCGCCTTGGGCGCCTTGCGCTGCGCAACCACCGGCGGCTTCGTCTCGTCCACTGGCGCCAAATGATCCGGGCCCACCTTGATCTTGTTCCATTGGCCCTTCAGCGCAAGAGCGAACCGCTTTTCGTGCCCATAGATGTCGCCGAACGTTTCGATCTTGCCACCCTCCAGCACCCGCGCGGTGAAGTAGACCATGTGCACGGGGATCTTCTTATCCAGCGGCACCAAGTTGTGGTCCGGCCCGGTCTTGACGAGTTCGTCGATCTTGGCCCGGTCCCAGCCCTTGTCGGCGGCGAGGATCACCTCCGCCATCTTCAGTGGATTGCGAATGCGCATGCAGCCATGGCTGTTCGCCCGCCGCGTCCACGCGAACATGTGCTTGTCGGGCGTATCGTGCATGAAGACGTAGTGCTTATTCGGGAACGAGAATTTCACAATGCCGAGCTGGTTGATTTTCCCCGGCGGCTGCCAGATCACGTAGTCGGTCATATCGGCCTTCGACCAGTCGATCTTCCGCCAATCGACCAATTCGTCCGTGCTCTCGCGCCGCATTTCAAGTCCATGCTGGCGCATCATGCCGCCACCAGACAGCAGGCTCGGCCAGATCTCGCGCACCTTGATTGAATCCGGCACCCGCCACCGCGACTTGAACGTGACAAGTTCCATTTGGTCGGAAAAGATCGGCGTCTGCTTGTTGATGAGGCCAACGGTGACCCGCTCGTGGAACACCTCTTCGCCCGTCTTGAAGATGCGGATTTCATACTCGGGCACGTTCAGCATCACGTGCATATCGCCGAGTTCAGCCGGGATATAGCGCCACATCTGCATATTGGCAGCCAACTGATCGGCATTGCCCTTGATCGGTTGATTGAGCTTCGCTCGCGTCTCCGCCGTCAGCACGCCGTCGGCCGAGATCCCCTTCAGCGTCTGGAACCCGCGCAACGCGTCCGCCAACCGCGCATCGAACGCCTCAGGTGACGCGCCATCTGCCACCGGCACACCGAGCCGCTTGCGCAAAATGGCGACATCCGCGTGCGCTTCGCCACTCCTAAGATTGTCGCCGGCCGGCATTCTGGCGCCCTTGGCAGCCTTTGCGCGCAGCGTCTCCAGCCACGCCTGCCGCAGCAAATTGAACTGCGGATGTTTCGGATGCAATCCGGCAAGCACCGCTGCCGGATCATCGGTGTTGGCCAACGCCGACAGCACCTCGCCGCGATCCGCCCACTGCGGCCGCCGGTCGAAATAGGACGACAGTTGTTCCGCTGGCTTGGCGATTTTCCCGCCCCGCGCATGCCGCGCATAAGCCATCACCGCCAGCGATAACCCGCTTTCCGCCTCCGCCAGCGCTTCCGGCGTCGGCGTACCCGTGACGTCCGCAACCTTGAAATCGGCAGGATCGAGGCCCCAGTCGGCAGCCCGCTGCAATTCCGCCAGCGCGAGACGCGCCTTCGCAGTGAAACCTTCACCTGTTACCCACAACGGCGCATCGCCCCGCGCCTGATAAAATGTCGACAGCGCTGTGCGATCCAACTCTTCCGGCGTCGGCTTCGGCGGGGGAACGGCGGCCGCGCCATCGACCGGCGCTGTGTCCGCTGGCAGTAAATGCGCCGCAGCTGCCACGGGTTCTATCAGCCGCCGCGCCGCGGCCCCGATCTCCGCGTCCTTGCCGCCGAGGCTGCCCGTCTCGATAGCCGCCGCGGCGGGTGGCGCGGGCGCCGGTTCAGCCGCGAACACGGCCGGACACGCCACGCACAACGTGATCACGCTCAACGTCGTAAAGCGAAGGCGGCCCATGTTCGTTCTCCCGCAGACCCGGTTCAGGAACGCGACGGCACCAAAGCTTATTCCGCGCGCGATTGATGCGTGCACACGCTCATGTGCCGCCCATGATCTGGGATTAGCCGATTCGGGGCCAATCTCGCGGTTCGTGCAAACCCCTATCCCCATGCGAGGAGCGCAAAAAAAGAGGGTCCGGTGTGAAGCCACCGAACCCTCTCCCGATCTGCAGGGCGTTTTAAGGGGCTGGGCCCGAAGGCCTAGTTGACGCGTTGCTCCAGACCGTATTCCTGCATTTTGCGATAGAGCGTCGAGCGCCCGATGTTGAGCCGCTTAGCGACTTCCGTCATGTGACCGCGATAGCGCCCGAGCGCCAGACGGATCATGTCGGCTTCGATGGCTTCCAGCGGACGGATGTCGCCCGAGGCGTCGACGGCCGGGATACCGAGCGAACTGGCACCCACGTCGCCCCGCACTTCCACCGTGTGCGGGATTCGGTTTTCAGCGCCGAGCAAGGCCGGACCGGTGTAGACGGGCTGACGCGTGGGCTCGGCCGGCGCATCCGGAATCTCAGCGGTAAAGCCCTCGACATGCGCGGCGATCTGCGGGAACTCGTTCACCGTCAGTTCAGAGCGGTCGGACAGAACCACCGCACGGAACACAGCGTTCTCGAGCTGGCGAACATTACCCGGCCACGTGTAAGCCTTGATAAGGTTCATGGCGTCGGGAGCAAGCCCCGATACCCGCTTGCCCTCTTCCGCCGCAAACCGTGCCACGAAATGCTGGGCCAGTTCCGGCACGTCTTCGACGCGCTCGCGCAGCGGCGGCACCCAGATCGGGAACACGTTCAGACGGTAATACAGATCCTCGCGGAACTTGCCGTCCTTGACGAGCTGGATCATGTCGCGGTTCGTCGCTGAGATCAGGCGGAAGTTCACCTTCACCGGCTTCTTAGACCCGACCGGATCGATCTCACCTTCCTGGAGCGCGCGTAGGAGCTTCACCTGAGCGTCGAGCGGCAGTTCACCGACTTCGTCGAGGAAAAGCGTGCCGCCGTCAGCTTCCTGGAACTTGCCCGTGCGCCTTTCGGATGCGCCCGTGAACGAGCCCTTTTCGTGGCCGAACAAGATCGATTCGACGAGGTTTTCCGGAATCGCACCGCAATTCACGGTGACGAAAGGTTTGCCGGCCCGCTCGCTCTCGCCCTGAATAGCGCGTGCGATGAGTTCCTTGCCGACGCCCGACTCGCCTTCGATGAGAACCGGGATGTTCGACGACGCGGCCCGCTTGCCGAGCGAGATGACGCGCTGCATCGCCTCGCCGCGGATGATAAGATCGTTGAAGGTGAGAGTGCCTTCCACCTTCTTCTTGATGCGGCTGATTTCGCCCGAAAGAGCTTCAATCTTGAGCGCGGTCTTGATCGACACTTCGAGACGCTCGGGCGAGGCCGGCTTGATCACGAAGTCGGCGGCACCCGCGCGCATGGCGCTGATGGCCGCATCGATTGAGCCGTTGGCCGTCTGCACGATGATCGGCGGAATCCCGGGCTTCTGAGAGAGCCGTTCGAGAACCGCCATCCCGTCGACTCCGGGCATGATGAGATCGAGCAGCACAAGCGAGATGGAACCGCGGTCCGGACCTTCGAGGATCTGGATGGCCTGTTCGCCGGAGTTGGTGGTTTTGGTTTCAAAGCCCTGTCGCTTGATCATCTCTTCCAAGATGCGGCGCTGGGCAGGATCGTCATCGACGATAAGAACACGCTTGGCCATGGGGCACTCGTACACAACACTACTGAACTGATGCCCGTGGCTCCCTTGAGAGCCGTCCCAGACGGGGACGAAAAACCACCGGCAACTCGACGCTACGTAGGGGAGAGTGCCCGACAACGGTAAACAGGAGGTTTCGCGATCACGAGACTTGTAGCTTTTTTGATCAAAGTTGCCGGAAAGCCGGTTTTGCCGCCTTCGAAAGGGTTAATCGCCCCCGCATCCGCCGCCGCTGTCGCCATCGCCCCCACTGCCATCTCCGTCGCCCAGCCCATCTGTCGTTCCGTCGAACGACGTCGATGAGAAATCGCCGCCGCATTGTGTCCGGCTATACTCCACCGAGACGACAGTCCGAACGCTGCCGCAGTCGGGCACGTAGCGATAACCGTTTGGAATCTTGAGTTCGGTGTCGAGCGCAAAGAGCAGCGGCAGGGCGGCCGGCGCCTTGGGGTCGATCTTTTCTTCCTTGCACGCCTGCCACCACACGCGCCGCAGTCCTTCGTTCGTCTTCTTCTGGGCGGGCGACAGTACCGCCGCCGGCGTGTGATGCAGAAAGCACCCGAAGGCCTTCTGACAGAACGCATCATAGGCCTTGGTGTAGAGAATGAACTCGTGCCACAGGTCGTCGACCGCTTGCGAGGGCATGGCGACCGGCCGGTACCCGCCACGATGATAGGCGCGGAAGAACTGCTTCAGCCCGAGTCCGATGCGCTCGATTTGAGCTGGCGTGAGATTGGGATGATGCCGCTGCAGTTTCGCGATGAGACCGGGCGGCCAAGCATAGTCGTCGATGAATCGAAGCCTGCGGCGATAGGTGAAAAATTGAAGCGCCACGATGGCGATGAAAAAGCAGAAAACGACAGCGAAAAAGTAAGAAGCGGAAAAAGGCAATCAACCCTCATAGGTCTGTTTCAACTGCCCGCATTGTCCCGCGTTCCGGGGCAGTTCTCAAGGTCCCGGCGCCCTCCCAGAGCACCATTTCGCCGGTTGTGGTTGAAGGTTTGCGAAGATTGTCCCGTGAAACCAACGTCTTTGTTTCACGAGCACCCAGCAATCTGTCACAACGCCTTGCTCCCGCCGCCCGGCGCGCTTAATTCATGCCCAACGAGCCCACAGCCCGGCTACCCAACGCAGAGGACTTCATGACGTCTGTCACTTCGGCCTCCCCCTCGCCTGACCTTGGCCCCATGCCCGTATGGGACCTCTCCGATCTCTACACCGCGCCGAACGCCCCGGAAGTCGCCCGCGACCTCGCCCGCGCCGAACGCGACGCGCAAACGCTCAAAGAACAGTGCCAGGGCAAGCTCGCCGAGATCGCCAAGGACGGCGACAAACTGGGCGTCGTCATCAAGGCCTACGAAGACCTCTCCGACCTGATGGGCAAGCTCGCCTCCTACGCAGGCCTCTATTACTACGCCAACCAGGCCGATCCCGAACGCGCCAAGTTCTACGGCGACACCAATGAGGCCCTCACCCGCATCGGCACCGACCTCATCTTCTTCGAACTGGAATTGAACCAGATCGACGAGAGCATTCTCGCCGCCGCCGTCAAGGCGCCGAAGCTATCGAAATATGCCCCCTGGCTCGAGGACCTGCGCCGCGAAAAACCCTTCCAGCTTGAAGAACGCCTTGAACGCCTCTTCACCGAAAAGGGCCAGACCTCGCGCGGCGCCTTCTCGCGCCTGTTCAACGAGACGATGACCACGTTGCGCTTCCCCGTCGCCGGTGAGGCCGAACCGCTGACCCTCGAGCCGACGCTCAACTTGCTCTCCAGTCCCGACGGCGCGCGCCGCAAAGCTGGCGCCGAAGCCCTCGCCAAGGTGTTCGGCGACAACGTGCGCCTCTTCACGCTCATCACGAATACGCTCGCCAAGGACAAGGAAATCTCCGACCGCTGGCGCGGCTTCAAGGACGTCGCCGACAGCCGCCACTTGGCCAATCGCGTCGAAGCTCCCGTGGTCGATGCGCTTGTCGCCTCGGTTCGTGCCGCCTATCCGCGCCTCTCGCATCGCTACTACGCGATGAAGGCCCGCTGGCTCGGCATGGACAAGCTCAACCACTGGGACCGCAACGCACCGCTGCCCGACAAACCTGAGCGCGTCTTCACCTGGAAGGAAGCCGAACAGACCGTGCTCTCCGCTTATGGCCAGTTCGCACCCGAAATGGCCGCCACCGCGAAAGAGTTCTTCGACAAAGGCTGGATCGACGCGCCCGTCCGCGAAGGCAAGGCGCAAGGCGCGTTCTCGGCATCCACCGTGCCGAGCGTGCATCCTTACGTGCTCATGAACTACCAGGGCAAGCCGCGCGATGTGATGACGCTCGCCCACGAACTCGGCCACGGCGTCCACCAGATGCTCGCCCGCGAACAGGGCGCGCTGCTCGCCCCGACGCCGCTTACCCTCGCCGAGACCGCCTCCGTCTTCGGCGAAATGTTGACCTTCCGCGCGCTTCTCGCCGACACGAAAGATGCCCGCGAAAAGAAGGCGATGATCGCCGGCAAAGTCGAGGACATGCTGAACACGGTCGTCCGCCAAATCGCGTTCTATTCCTTCGAGCGCAAGGTGCATGAGGCCCGCCGCAAGGGCGAAATCACCTCAGACCAGCTCAATCAGTTCTGGCTCGAAGTGCAGAAGGAAAGTCTCGGGCCAGCCATCGACTTCAAGCCCGGCTACGAAGTGTTCTGGACCTACATCCCCCACTTCATCAACTCGCCGTTCTACGTTTACGCATACGCCTACGGCGATTGCCTCGTGAACTCGCTCTACGGCCTCTACCAGGAAGCCCACCCCGGCTTCGTGCAGAAGTATTTCGATCTGTTGAAAGCCGGCGGCTCCAAGCATCACTCGGAACTGCTCGCCCCCTTCGGCCTCGACGCCCGCGATCCCGAATTCTGGAACAAGGGCCTCCGCGTCATCGAAAGCATGATCGACGAACTCGAAGCCATGGAAAAAGCGGCGTAGGCACATCCCCTCTCCCCGCGTGCGGGGAGAGGGTTAGCGTGAGGGGCAGCCGCTTGCTCTGAGCGCGCAAAGCCCAAGTGTCGGCTTATGACCCTGAGCAGGCGTCGATTTGCGGCCGCTTCTGGCCCTTTCAACATCGTAATCTCTACGGCTTGCGGTGGCGCGGCGGCGACCGACGGCGCGTTCGGTCGCTGCGGCCGGATGCGGTGCGGGCTGGGGCTCCTTCTCATGCGTTATCCCTGCGCAGGCGGGGATGCGTGCAAGATCGCAGATAGACGGTTTTACTGAAGCTTGTTTGGGTCCCGACTTGCGCAAGGGCGTGGATCACTCCATTTGCATTGAGTTTTAGTAGGGTGCTGGAGCATTGCAGTCGCCAGCCCAACGCTGCTCCTGCCCAATTGGGCCCAGTACAGACACCCTTTCCGCGAGTGTCACGGCGAGAAAAGAACGTGCCTCGGGGCCTGTATTCAGTGCGCGATTTGGTAACCGCTAAATTGGCTTCCAAAGAACAATTTTCGCTCACGGCGAGGTCGTAATGCACAAAAAGTAGGCCAAAATCAAATTGGACATTTTTCAGGCGAATGACTAGCGTCCTCCAAATGAACTGCACCTTTTCCGAGGGATTGAAAGTGGGGGAACCGCATGTTCTGGCGCAAATCCAATGATACTTCCAATACGCGGGAGACTGAAGTCGATGCGCCAAATCCAGTGAACACCATTCCCCAGATGCCGCCGCAACCGACTCCAAGCCGTCCAAGCTTTGGCGCACCTTACATCGTGCCGCCGCATACTTCCGCAACGATCGGCCACGCACCCGGGCTCGTCAATCCAAGCACCGGCCGCTCGATTTCTTCGCCGATCGAGAATTGGCTGAAGAGTCTGCACGACAAACATTGTCAAAACCACTTTGGTCAAATGGCGAGCTACATTCCAGAACTCACAAAGGCCGATCCAAAACACTTCGGTATTGTTCTGGCTGCTGCTGATGGCAAGTCCTACGCCGTGGGCGACAGCGAAGTTCTGTTCACGATCCAGTCGATCTCGAAACCTCTGGTTTATGGCTTGGCCCTCGAGGATCACGGACCCGATCATGTGCTGCATCACGTCGGCGTGGAACCGACCGGCGAGGCATTCAACTCGATCGTGATGGACGAAATCAACAACAGGCCATTCAACCCGATGGTCAATGCGGGTGCGATCGCGACGACGGCCCTCATCCGTGGGAGCGGCCGTGAGCATCGCTTCAATCGCATCCTCGACATGTTCAGCCGTTACGCGGGACGGAGGCTGACCGTCGACGAATCCGTTTTCGAGAGCGAGCGGGCTACCGGCCATCGCAATCGCGCCATCGCTTATTTGCAGCTGAATTCGGGCATGATCGAAGAGCCGGTGGCCGAACATCTCGATCTTTATTTTCGACAATGCGCGATACTTGTCAGCGCTCGCGATCTGGCGATGATGGCTGCAACGCTGGCAAACAACGGCGTCAATCCGTTGACCGGTGAGCGCGCGATAGCCGCTGAGCATGTCAAGACAGTACTCAGCGTTATGGCGAGCTGCGGAATGTACGATTACTCGGGTGAATGGGTGTATCGCGTCGGGCTTCCGGCCAAGAGCGGTGTGGGCGGCGGCATCATTGCAGTTTTGCCGGGCCAATTCGGTGTTGGCACGTTCTCTCCGCTGCTCGATGAACACGGCAACAGCCATCGCGGCATCGAAGTATGCAAGGAATTATCGCAGCGCTTCCACCTGCACGTCTATGACATGCATTTCGTTGCGGACAATATCGTGCGGCGCAGCTTTCGCGGCGGTGGAGTTACATCGAAGCGCTTGCGCGGCCAGCGAGAACGTAAGATTTTGGATGCTCATGGGCACAAAATACTTGCCTACGAATTGCAAGGTGGTCTGTATTTCGCCACAGCTGAGCAGCTTGTACGACGCATCGTAGTGGACTGCTTTCAGGCGACCCATGTCATCCTAGACGGACGCCGCATAAGCCGGGCCGATCAAAGCGCACTCTTGCTCTTGAGAGACCTGTCTCTCGCCCTTTCAGCTGAAGGCAAGACGCTGCTGCTCGCCGATTTGCCGGCACAGGTCGAGGCAGATTGGCAGGACGTCGCGGGCGCAAGCATCAGGGCCACATGCGTCAGCGATGTCGATGCAGCGCTTGAGTATAGCGAGAACATGCTCATTCTCGAATTCGATCCGAAAGCGCTCGCCATCGAAACCCGGCTTCCACTGGCTCAAATGGATATCTTGCAATCGTTCTCCCAAGACGAAATCAAACGCTTGCAACCGTTCATCGAAACGGAGTGCTATGAGGCTGGCTCCAGGATCATTCGAGAGGGCGACCCTGCGGACCGCCTTTACCTCTTGGCGGCTGGCACGGCGACCGTCGATGTGATGCTGGACGACGGTAAGCGTCGCGCGCGGCTGGCAGCTTTCCGGCCGGGTGTCGCGTTTGGTGAATTCGCGCTGTTCGATGGCGGGCGGCGCGTGGCCAACGTGGTCGCCGAAGCCCCATCCGAATGTTATGTAGTGGACTTCAAAAAACTTGAACAACTTGAAGCAATCGAACCAGCGCTCTATCGCAAGCTACTGTTTGCGTTAGGTCGATTGCTGACCGACCGGCTCCGCCGCGTCACCGCGGAAGTGAGAGCCTTGACGTGATTACACAATGTGTTTTGCGGCTGCTGTTACGCGCGCCAACGGTTTTGATCACCGTCACACTGCTCAATACAGCAGTGTTTGCTTTGTCCAGGGCTTTCGCCGTGGAAGTGCCGGAAATCGGCAAGGCGGTGATGATAAAAAATAAGGTCACGGCCGAAGCCGATGAAAAGCCCCGGTCTCTGGTTCGCGGCGAGAGCGTTCACCAAAACGAAATTGTCATCACCGAAAAGTCGGCCAGCGCGGAGATTGAGTTACGGGACAATACAAAACTTGCCGTAGGTCCCTCCGCGAGGATCGTCCTCGACAAGTTTGTTTACGATGCGGGTGCCGAGCGCGGCTCCATTGCAATCAATATGACCAAGGGTGCATTCCGCTTCATTACCGGGGCCAGCCCGAAAGCTGCATACGAGATCAAAACGCCGACCGTCGTATTGGCCGTACGCGGTACCGTGTTTGACGTCTATGTCGGCGGCGAAGGAGAGACGGTCGTTCTTCTGCACGAAGGTGAAGTCGATATGTGCGCGGCGCCGGGTTCGTGCCGGCGACACAACAAAGTGGGGCATATCGTTCGGGTCGGCGTTGACCGCATCATCACGGAACCTCTGCTTTGGACAGGTTCTTTGATGAAGGGACTGGCGGTTGAAACGGTTTTTCCATTCGTAGGAAAGAAATTGGTGATTGATCCGGTTCGGCGCCTATCGCAGGCGTCTTTGAGAACCGGCGGGCCTGTTGTCCGATCGGTTGCCAAAACACCGGCTCGTGCGGTCCGGGGCATGGGCCGAACGCTGCGGAAATTCCGGCCACGATGGTAATCGGCGTCCAACGGTCGATGCATGTCCGGTGACTCCGCGACGTGTCCGCTCCTGGCCCATCGCGTCCGTCGCGGCGCCCTCAATACCTCAACCGTCCCTCATACTTCACCGCCCAGGCTTCGCCCTTCCCCTTCGCATCTGACTTCTCGCCAGTCGGCGCGATAATCTCGCCCAGCATCACCGGTGCTTCGCCGGCTTCCGTCAGCGCGGCGACGACCTCGCCCGCGCGCGCCTTGTCCGCGATCACGACCATACCGATGCCGCAGTTGAACGTGCGCAGCATCTCCGCGTCGTCGAGATTGCCCGCTTTCGCCAGCCACCCGAACACCGGCGGCACCACGATCGCCGACAGATCGACCGCCGCCGCCACCGTATCCGGCAACACGCGCGGAAGGTTTTCTGAAAGCCCGCCGCCCGTGATGTGCGACAGCCCCTTCACCGCGCCATCCGATGCGCCGCCAGTGGCTTCGATAGCAGCCAACACGCTCTTCACGTAGATCCGCGTCGGCGTGAGCAACGCCTCGCCGAATGTCGTCCCGGGTGCCCACGGCGCCGCATCGCCCCACGCAATCTTCTCGCTCTCAGCCAACCGCCGCACGAGGCTGTAGCCGTTCGAATGTACACCCGCCGACGGCAGCCCGATCAGCACATCGCCGACCGCAATATCCGCGCGCGGCAGGATCTCGCCCCGCTCGACCGCGCCGACGGCAAAGCCCGCCAGATCGTAATCGCCCTTGTGATACATGCCGGGCATCTCGGCGGTCTCGCCGCCGATCAACGCGCAGCCCGCGAGCTTGCAGCCCTCCGCGATCCCGGCCACCACATCCCGCGCGACCGCGACCTCAAGGTGCCCCGTCGCGTAGTAGTCGAGAAAGAAGAGCGGCTCCGCGCCCTGCACCACGAGATCGTTGACGCACATCGCCACGAGATCGATCCCGATCGTCGTATGCCGCCCGCTGTCGATGGCAATCTTGAGCTTGGTGCCGACCCCGTCGTTCGCCGCCACCAGGATCGGATCGCGAAAACCGGCCGCCTTCAGGTCGAACAATCCGCCGAACCCGCCCAGGTCCGCATCCGCCCCCGCCCGCCGCGTGGTCTTCACGAGCGGCTTGATCGCATGGACGAGCGCATTGCCCGCATCGATATCGACGCCTGAATCGCGGTACGTAATGGACCCTGACGTCTCGTCTTTTGTGGTAGCCATGCAACCCCGGCAATTTCCAGCGGTCCCTTTGGGATATCGTTATGCGTCGCGCCGGGGCTCTGTTTCGGCGCAACCCACAGGGCCGCGACCCGATTTTCGCCCGAATGCTCGCGAGAACATGCCGGGCTCTACCAGCTTGGACGCACCGGAGCAATGTCCGGCCGTCCAAGACCGGCCGCGCATCGCTGCAACCTCTTCAAAGGCAAGGTTTTTCGGAATGCACGCGACGATGATGACGGTCCGCCTCACCGTCCTGACGATTGTCGCCGCCCTCGGCGCCGCCGGCCCGGTCGCAGCCAAACCCGCCGTCGACCGCGCCTATACAATCGCCAACTATCCCGTCGAGGCCCGCGCCGCCAACGCGGTGGCCGCCAAGGACGCCGCCATCGCTGATGGTCAGAAGGCTGCCTTTCGCTCGCTGCTGAAGCGCATCGTGCCGGTCACCTCCTACCGCGACATCGAACGCGTCGCTGCCACCGACCCCGCGACGCTGATCGATGGCGTCGCCGTCCGGTCCGAACGCAACTCCGCCACCGAATACATCGCCAACCTCGACATCTCCTTCCAGGCCGCCGAAGTGCGCGACCTGCTCACCCGCCAGGGCATCCCCTTCGTCGACACCCAGGCACCGGCCACCATCATCGTGCCGCTGACGCGCGATGCCAAAGCTGCCGCAGGTCCCGCCGGTGAATTCCGCGCCGCCAGCGGCGCCTGGGGCACGATCTGGCCGACGCTCGACCTCGCCAATTCCGTCTCGCCCCTGAAAGTCGAAACGCTCAAACCCGAACTCGGTCCCGATACGCTCCGCGGCCTCTATGATGAGGCGACACGCAATGCGTCCGTGATGACGCTCGCCGCCGCCTATGGCACCGATCAGGTCGTCCTCGCCATCGCCGAAGTCGACACCGAGGGCCGAAAGGTGAATGTTCTGCTCGCCGGTCAGGACGCGGCCGGGCCCTTTGCCTTGCAGCGCGCCTACCGCCTCAATGATGGCGACCTCGCCTACACCCTCGAACTCGCAGCCGTCGTCTCCCAGGGTGTCCTGGAAGGTCGCTGGAAAGCCGTGAACAGCGGCGGATCGGTTGCCGCTGCGCCGGCCTTCGGAGCTGCAGGGGGCGGATTTGCGCCGGCAAGCCCCGCCGGCGATGAGGTGGCCTTCGACGCCCAGTTCGCCGGCCAGAATGAGTGGAACGCCATGCGCCGCGTTTTGCTTGAGGCCCCCGGCATCGATGACATCCGCATCGGAACCGTGTCTGCCGGCAGCGCCTCCGTCAGTGTGAAATATCCCGGCGGCGGCCCGGCACTCGCCCAGGCCCTGGCCGGGTACGGGATTTCCCTCACCGATACCGGAGGCCTGTGGGTCATGCGCCAGGGCCGCTGACCCCGCCCCCAATAATCGGTTGCCATGGTAAGCCTTTTTGCCGCCCGAGGCTTGCTCGATCCAGCCAAGCATGGCAGCTGTGACCACCCATACTGGCCCTCCGGCCGGCGCCGCGCCCCGCGGCAGCGTTTCAGCCAGCGCACCTATCGAACAGCCATATAAAGACCTGACCGTGAGTCTGCCCAACATCATCACGACCGGCCGCGTTATCCTCGTCCCGGTCATCTTTTGGCTTCTAGTCACGGGGCAGTCTCAGCTGGCGTTTTTCGCCTTCCTGGTCGCCGGTCTGTCCGACGCCGTCGACGGCTACCTCGCCAACCGTTTCGACTGGAAGACGGAACTGGGCTCCTACCTCGATCCCATCGCGGATAAGCTGCTGTTCGTCTCCATGTTCATCGCCTTCGGCGTCTCTGGCGCGCTGCCCCTGTGGCTCGTAATTGCGGTTGTTTCCCGGGATATTCTGATCGTCGCCGGCGTCGTCCTCGCCTGGTTGATGGACCGCCCCTTCCAGATGAAGCCTTTAGGCGTCAGCAAGGCCCACACCGTAGCACTGGTCGTCCTCGTGGCCGTCGTCCTGGCCGATCAGGCGTTTACGCTCGGTCTCGACACCCTGAAGATCCTGCTGATCGGCCTCACTGGCGCGTTGACGTTCGCATCGCTGGCGGCCTATCTCGACCTGTGGCTGCGGCACATGTCGGCAGCCGACGCGCCCGGCTCCCGCTCCTGACGACGGTCAGGTCCCAATGCCGGAGAACGCTGGAACCTTGTCCATGACCGTGCCGGAACCCAAAGCCGTCCCCGAGCAGCTCGTTCTCGATCTGCCGCACCGGCCTGCGCTCGCGCTGGAGGATTTTCTGGTCGGTACCAGCAACGCTGCCGCCGTCGCTCTTGTCGACGGCTGGCCGAATTGGACCGCGCGCGCCGCCATCGTCGTCGGTCCAACAGGCTCAGGCAAAAGCCATCTCACCAACGTCTGGCGCTTGAAGTCCTCAGCCGCGAGCATCGCGGCCTCAGACCTCGGCGAAGACGCAGTGACCGAAATCGAACGGACCGGCGCGCTCGCCGTCGAGGATCTCGACCGCGGCATCGCCAACGAGCGAATCTTCTTCCATCTCCTGAACCTGACCAAGGAGAAGGACTACGCGCTGCTCGCCACGTCGCGCACGGCGCCGGGTGACCTGGAAGTGGCCCTGCCCGACCTGCGATCGCGTCTACGTGCCCTGCCGATGGTGCGAATTGATCCGCCCGATGACGAGGTTCTCAAAGCCGTCCTGGTTAAGCTCTTCACCGACCGCCAGCTGACGCCCGAACCACACGTTATCAGCCATCTCGCGCTCCACATGGAGCGATCGTTCGAAGCGGCCCTCAAAGTCGTCGAAGCCTGCGACCAACTGGCCCTCGCGCGACATCGCAGCGTCACCCGCGCCATCGCAGCCGAGGCGTTGGAACTTGTGCGGTCCGAGACCCCTGCCGTTGGCAAGGATTGAGTGTCATGCAATCGTCGTATCGCGCGGGCCAAAGTCGACTCCGCCAAAAAACGCATAGGTGACCAGGCATGTCGACCATCAAAGGCAAATCGAAGACCACAGCCGCCACGGCAACCGCGGCCGCGCCGCCGTCCCCGCCGTCGGGGCCGGACCGCTTCTATAACCGGGAGCTGTCCTGGCTGCAGTTCAACCGCCGCGTCCTGGAAGAAGCCAAGAACACAAATCATCCCGTTCTTGAACGCCTGCGGTTTCTCTCCATCTCGGCATCGAACCTCGACGAATTCTACATGGTCCGCGCGGCGGGAATCTATGGCCAGATCGCAGCCGGCGTCTCGACCACAACACAAGACGGCCTAACCCCATCCGAACAGCTGGCCGCCATCAATACGTTTGCCGCCACGCTCGTTGCCGAGAAGCAGGCGATCTGGCGCACGATCCGCACGGATCTCGATGCCGCCGGCATTAAGATCGTCGAGCCCGAGGATTTGACCGCGCGCGAAGTGGTCTGGCTGGAAAACCTCTTTCTCACCCACATCTTCCCGATCCTGACGCCGATCGCCGTCGATCCTGCTCACCCGTTCCCATTTATCTTGAACAAGGGCCTCACCATCGCGGTGCAATTGCTCCGCCCCGCCGATGGCAAGGCGATGAGTGGCCTCATCCCCATTCCTGGCCAACTCGAGCGCTTCATCCGCATGCGCGCGGAGAACCAGTCCGACAAGCACATCCGCTTCATCCAGATGGAGCAGCTGATCGGCATGTTCCTTGAAAAGCTGTTCATGGGCTTCGAGGTCAAGGCCAAGGGCGCGTTCCGACTGCTCCGCGATAGCGACATCGAACTCCAGGAAGAAGCCGAAGATCTGGTGCGCTCTTATGAGACGCTTCTGAAGCGCCGCCGCCGCGGCATGGTCATCCGGCTCGAACTGGAAAGCCGCATGCCCGAACATCTCCGCCGCCTCGTGGCGGAAGAGCTGGAAGTCGGCGAGGAAGCCGTCTTCGTGAAAGACGGCGTGCTCGGCATCTCCGACACCAGTCAGCTGATCGTCTCAGACCGGCCCGACTTGCTCTTCAAGCCGTTCAACATCCGCTTTCCCGAGCGCATTCGCGAATTCAACGGCGACTGCTTCGCCGCCATCACCAAAAAAGATCTCGTCGTCCATCATCCCTACGAAAGCTTCGACGTCGTCGTGCAGTTCCTGCGTCAGGCCGTGAACGATCCCAACGTCATGGCCATCAAGTGGACGCTCTACCGTACCTCGCGCGACAGTCCCATTGTCCAGGCCCTAAAAGAAGCCGTCGAAGCCGGCAAGTCGGTGACAGCCGTCGTCGAACTCAAAGCCCGTTTTGATGAAGCAGCCAACATCCGCTGGGCGCGCGATCTCGAAAACGCCGGCGTCCACGTCGTGTATGGCTTCATCGAACTGAAGACCCACGCCAAGCTCGGCGTCGTCGTGCGCCGCGAGGGATCGGAACTCGCCACCTATTGCCACATCGGGACCGGCAACTACCACCCGCAGACCGCCCGCGTTTATACCGACCTCTCCGTCTTCACCCGCGATCCAGCCATCGCGCGCGACGTCACGCGCATCCTGAATTTCGTTACCGGTTACGGCAGCCCCGGCGAACTCGAAGTGATGTCCGCGAGCCCCAACGGCATCCGGCAGAAAATTCTCGCCCATATTCGTGAGGAGATCGATCACGCCAAGGCCGGCCGCGACGCCGCCATCTGGATGAAGATGAACTCGCTCGTCGATGCACAGATCATCGACGCGCTCTATGAAGCAAGCAACGCTGGCGTCTCCATCGACATCATCTGCCGCGGCGTCTGCTGCCTGCGGCCAGGAATCAAAGGCCTGTCCGACAACATTCGCGTCAAGAGCATCATTGGCCGCTTCCTCGAGCATGCTCGCATCTATTGTTTCGGCCGCGGCGAATCGTTGCCTTCACCCAAGGCCGCAGTCTACATCTCCTCCGCCGATATGATGCCCCGCAACCTCGACCGCCGCGTCGAAGCGATGTTGCCGATTCTCAATCCGACTGTGCACGAACAGGTCCTCAACCAGATCATGGTCGCGAACTTGATGGACAATCAGCAGAGCTGGCGCATTCTGCCCGACGGGTCGTCGGAGCGAATCCATCCCGGCCCGAAGGAAGCGCACTTTAATGCTCATAAGTACTTCATGACCAATCCCAGCCTCTCGGGCCGGGGCCAGGCTTTGAAAACAAATTCGCCGCCGAAATTCCGCGTCAGAGGTGCGGATTGAGCCAGGGATCAGACGTGACGAGCCTGATGCAGATGCTGGGAGGGGGCCGACGGTCGCGCGAACTGGAGCCGATCGGGGTCATCGACATCGGCTCCAACTCCGTGCGTCTCGTCATCTACGAAGGCGCCGTGCGCTCGCCCACGCCGCTGTTCAATGAGAAGGTCCTCTGCGGGCTCGGCCGCACGGTGGCCACCACCGGCCGCCTCGGCGCCGAGCCTGTCGAGCGCACCATTGAGGCCCTGACGCGCTTCAAGGCCGTCGCCCGCGTTTTGAAAGTCAAAACGCTGAAGGCGTTCGCGACTGCCGCCGTCCGCGATGCCGCCGATGGCCCCGCGTTCATCGCCCGCGCCGAGAAAGCATGTGGCGTCAAGATCGAAATACTCTCCGGTGAACGCGAGGCGGAACTCGCTGCCGAAGGCATTCGCATGGGCTTTCGCGACCCCGATGGATTTGCCGGTGACTTGGGCGGCGGCAGCCTGGAACTCATCGACATTGGCGGCAAGGCTTTGAACGACGCCGTCACGCTCCCCCTCGGCGGTCTTCGCCTCATCGATCAGACAGGCGGCAAGATCGACGACGCCGTCAAAATCGCCGATGCTCAATTGGAAAAGATCAATTGGCTCGTCAAAGGCAAGGGCCGACCGTTTTACGCCGTCGGCGGCACCTGGCGCGCACTGGCCAAGCTCCACATGGAGCAGACGCACTATCCTCTGCGCATCATGCAGGGCTACACGATCGCCACCCGCGATGCGATCGAGTTCTGCGAACTGGTTCGCCGGACCAAAAAGATTGCGTCTCTCCCCGGCATTGAGGAAGTCGCCCGCGCCCGCCGCGAAGCGCTTCCCTACGGCGCGCTCGTCCTCGAACGCCTTCTGCGTCAATTGCAGCCTTCCTGCGTGATCTTTTCCGTCCATGGCGTCCGCGAAGGCTTGCTCTTCAGCCTGCTGCCCCCACACGAGCGCAACAAAGACCCGCTGCTGAGCTTCTGCGAGGAGTTCGCCCGCCAGCGCTCCCGCTCGCTCGCCCACGCGCTCGAACTGTGCGACTGGACCGATCAGTTGTTCGACAAGAACGGCATCGACGAAACGCCCGAAGAGCGCCGCCTCCGGCACGCCGCCTGTCTCGTTTCCGATATCGGCTGGCGCGTCCACCCCGACTATCGCGGCGAGCAGAGCCTCGACAAAATCGCCCACGCCGGCATGAGCGGTGTCGATCACCCAGGCCGCATTTTTCTCGGCCTCACCGTTTACTTCCGCCACGCTGGCGCGCAAGGCAATGGCAGCGACGGCCTCCCCGAACAGCTCCTCGCGCGCATCGACCGCCGCATGTTGAAACGCGCCCGCATCATCGGTGGCGCACTCCGCGCGGCCCACATGATCTCCATCGGAATGCCCGGTGTCATCGACGAAACGCGCCTCACCTATCGCGGCGATAAACTCATCCTGACGCTGCCCAAACAGCACGCCGATCTCGACGGCGAGCGCCTCCGTCGCCGCTTTGAAAGCCTCGCCGCCGTTCTGGGCCGCGTCGGCGAAATCCGCATCGCAAACTGAGGGGAGGGGAGCGTGGCCGACGATCCCTACACAGTCCTCGGCGTCGCACGCACTGCCACCGACGACGAGATCCGTCGCCGCTATCGCCAACTCGTCAAGGAACTGCACCCCGACGTCAACCCGGCCAAGTCCGCCGAAGAGCGCTTCAAAAAGGTTACCGTCGCCTTCGACATCGTCGGCGACCCGGTCAAGCGCAAAGCCTTCGACCGCGGCGAGATCGACGCTGCCGGTGACCCGCGCCGCCCCACCGGTCCCCGCCCCGGCGCCGGCCCGGGAGCCGGACCCGGCGGCACCCGCTGGAACGCAGGCTTCAGCGGCTTCGATAGCGATGACCCATTCGGCGACATCTTTGCCGGCTTCCGGGGAGCCGGCGCGCAGACACGCGCCCGCCGGGGCCAGGATGCCCGGTATACCATCGAACTCGATTTCACCGAAGCTGCCCTCGGCGCCGTCAAACGGGTCACCATGCCGGGCGGCGACACACTCGACCTCAACGTTCCCTCAGGCGTCGTCGAAGGCCAGGTCTTGCGCCTCAAGGCGAAAGGCCAGCCGGGCTTCAACGGCGGTCCAGCCGGCGATGCACTGGTCGAAGTCCATGTTCGCCCGCACGCCAGCTTTAAGCGCTCCGGCGACGACATCACCCTCGATGTGCCGCTAACCCTCGACGAAGCCGTGCTCGGCGCGAAGATCGAGATCCCGACCTTAACGGGCCGCGTCCAACTCACGATCCCGCCCGGCACGAGTTCCGGCAAAGTCTTCCGTCTGAAGGGCAAGGGGATCGTCAATGCCACCGCCGGTCTGACCGGCGATCAGCTGGTGACCGTCCGCATCGTGCTGCCCGATGCGATCGACAATGAGTTGTCGGACTTTCTTCGCGGCTGGCGCGAACGCCACGGCTATGACGCCGGCCGCAAGTAGCGCTTAAGCGCCGCCGGTCCCCGGCAGCACTTTCACTTCGCCGCCGGCCAGCGTCAGCGCCAATTCCCCGCGCTTCAAAAGCAGCGCATCCTCGCCGAACAACTGCCGCCGCCACCCTTTAAGCGCCAGTACATCGGGTTCGTCCTCGGCGGCGATCCGCTCCAGCTCTTCCGCATCGGCAATGAGCCGCGGCGCCACGCCATGCTTGGCCGCCGCCGCCTTGAGCAGCACTTTGAGCAACTCGATTGTTGCCCCTGCCTCCGCCGAAACAGGCCGCGAATGGTTCATCTGCGGCAGCGACTTGGGATCGCGGTCCAGCCCGGCCTTCACCGCGTCGATGATTTCGCGCGCCCGCTGCGAACGCGAGAAGCCGTCGCTCAGCGTGCGCAGACCGCCCAGCTGTTCGGGCGTCGTCGGCATTTGGTTGGCGATATCGTAAAGGGCTTCATCGCGCAAAACGCGGCTGCGCGGCACATTCTGCGCCTGCGCCTGCCGCTCGCGCCATGCCGCAAGCTCGATCAGCACGCCGAACGACTTGCGGTTCTTCGTCCGCATCTTGAGCCGTTTCCAGGCATCTTCGGGCCGCGTCTCATATGTTTCGGGATGCGTCAGCCCGGCCATTTCTTCGCTCAGCCACGACGTCCGCCCGGTCGCCTCCAGCTTCGAGCGCAGATGCCGGTAGACGTCGCGCAGATGCGTCACGTCGCCAAGCGCGTAAACCAGCTGCTTGTCGGTCAGCGGCCGCCGGCTCCAATCCGTGAACCGCGACGACTTGTCGATATCGTGCCCAGTAATGTCCTTGACGAGGTTCACGTAGCTGACGCTATCGCCATACCCGCACACCGAGGCCGCCACTTGCGTGTCGAAAATCGGCGCCGGAATGAGCCCGCCTTCCGAATACATGATCTCGATGTCCTGCCGCGCGGCATGGAACACCTTGGTCACCTGCGTGTTCGCCATCAGCTCATAGAACGGCTGGAGATCGATCCCCGCCGCCAGCGGATCGACGACCGCTTCGACAGAATCGGACGCGATCTGGACGAGACAAAGCTCGGGCCAGAACGTTTGCTCGCGCATGAACTCCGTGTCGACCGTGACAAATTCGGCCGAGACGAGACGGTGACAGACCTGGGCGAGATCGGATGTGGACGTAACGAGATGCATCGCCGGCCTGTATACAACAGATCGCCGCGAGGGGAAGCCTCGCCGGGTGCGGCGTGCCGACGGCACGCGTAGGGGCGCCTCAAGCGCCCGGTTTCGGCCTGAGCTCCGTCGCTAGTTGCTTGGGTCGTCCACGACGCCGTGCGCCGCCTTGAGCATCGTCATTTCCTTGAGGATGCTGTCCACCACGCGGGCCAGATCGCCGACGCTGTGGGCGCTCGGGTTGGCCAGCACGGTCCGCAGATTGTGGGCCAGGGGGTGCTCGGGTTCGCTATCCACCGGATCGCTTTCCCCCGCCGAACTGGGCTGGCGCGTCAAAAGCGCTTCAAGGGCAACGATGTTGATGGCTTCGGTTGGCATGACAAATGTTCCAAACGCAGACGGCAAAGAGGCAATCACCACCGCCTCCAGGCCGCGAGGTGCTTAACGGAAAATAACCCTTTTGTGCTTAACGATTGGTTACCGGCCGATTGGCGTCGCGAGCCCCAAGGCCCTGGCTGCGGCCCGGCCCCGGCCGGTCTCCGCCCCTCGCTTGACATTCACCATACCCCGTGCGCTTCTCCGGCCCGATTTTCCCCCCACTGTCATAAGGGATTGAGGGCCATGACCGCGGCCAGCCTGCACCGTTACCGCTCCGCCACCTGCGGCGGTCTCAGCAACTCCGACATCGGCAGTGTTGCGCGCCTGTCGGGGTGGGTGCACCGCGTCCGCGACCACGGCGGCGTGCTGTTCATCGACCTGCGCGACCACTATGGCCTGACCCAAGTCGTCGCCGACCCTGACAGTCCCGCCTTCAAGACCGCGGAACGTCTGCGCTCCGAATGGGTTGTCCGCATCGACGGCAAGGTGCGAAAGCGCCCTGACGGCACAGACAACCCGGACTTGGCTACCGGCGCCATCGAAGTCTACGCCACCGAGATCGAAGTCCTCTCCGAAGCCAAGGAACTCCCCGTCCCCGTTTTCGGCGAGCCCGACTATCCGGAAGACCTGCGCCTGCAGTATCGCTTCCTCGATCTGCGCCGCGAAACGCTGCACGCCATCATCATGAAGCGGCTGGAAATCACCAAGTCCATGCGCCGCCACATGCACGATGCCGGTTTCAACGAATTTCCGACCCCGATCCTGACCGCCTCCTCGCCCGAAGGCGCGCGCGACTTCCTCGTCCCCTCGCGCATCCATCCGGGCAAGTTCTACGCGCTTCCCCAGGCGCCGCAGCAATACAAGCAGCTGTTGATGGTCTCAGGCTTCGACCGCTACTTCCAGATCGCGCCCTGCTTCCGCGACGAAGACCCGCGCGCCGACCGCCTGCCGGGCGAATTCTACCAGCTCGACCTCGAAATGAGCTTCGTCGAGCAGGAAGACATCTTCCAGACCATGGAGCCCATCCTCACCCGCATCTTCGAGGAATTCGCGGACGGCAAACCCGTGACGAACAACTGGCCGCGCATCCCATACGACGAGGCGATTGCCAAGTACGGCTCCGACAAGCCTGACCTGCGCAACCCGATTGAAATGCAGGACGTGACCGAGCACTTCCGCGGCTCGGGCTTCAAAGTCTTTGCCGGCATGATCGAAAAGGACCCCAAAGTCCGCGTCTGGGCCATACCCGCGCCGACCGGCGGCAGCCGTGCTTTCTGCGACCGCATGAACTCCTGGGCCCAAGGCGAAGGCCAGCCCGGCCTCGGCTACATCTTCTGGCGTGAAGAGGAAGGCGCCGCCGGTGCCGGACCCGTCGCCAAGAACATCGGTGCCGAACGCGCCGCCGCGATCCAAAGCCAACTCGGTCTCAAAACCGGCGACGCTGTCTTCTTCACCGCCGGCAACCCAGCAAACTTTTATAAGTTCGCAGGCAACGCCCGCGACCGCGTCGGCCACGAACTCAAACTCGTCGACGAAAACCGCTTCGCACTCGCCTGGATCGTCGACTTCCCGTTCTACGAATGGAACGAGGAAGACAAGAAGATCGACTTCTCGCACAACCCCTTCTCGATGCCCAAGGGTGGCCACACCGCCCTCGAAGCCGCCGAAAAGGAAGGTCGCGATGCGCTTCTCGCTCTCAAGGCCAACCAGTACGACATCGTCTGCAACGGCTATGAAATCGCCTCGGGCTCCGTGCGCAACCACTTGCCCGAAACGATGGTCAAAGCCTTCGAAATCACCGGCCTGTCGCGCGCCGACGTGGAAGCCCGATTCGGCGGCCTCTACCGTGCGTTCCAGTACGGCGCACCGCCGCACGGCGGCATGGCAGCCGGCATTGAGCGCGTCGTCATGCTGCTCACCGGATGCAAGACCGTGCGCGAAGTGGCCCTCTTCCCCATGAACCAGCAGGCCGCCGACCTCCTGATGAACGCGCCCTCCGAAGCCTCGCCCAAGCAACTCCGCGAACTCTCCATCCGCGTGGTTCAGGACGTCAAAAAGTAGGCGGCGACGCGAACCTAAGATTCAATGTCGAACCTCGACAAACTCCCGTGGACCGTCGTGGTAATCCTGTGCCTGACACTGGGGCTGGCACCGTTCACGCCGGAGCCGCACATCTTCGAAAAGCTGCGCATGCTGGCCGCGGGAACGTTGACCCGCCCGGTCGATATCTTCGATCTGCTGTTCCACGCCGCACCGTGGATTGTTCTCGCGCTGAAAGGCATCCGCGCCATACCTCGCTAATCCGCACCAGATACGGAAACAAAAAGCGCCCGCCAGTTCCAAACTGGCGGGCGCAATCGTCAGTCCTGCTGGCAGACTTAGTTCGTGACGGCCTGTGCCGGCTTCGGCGGCAGCTTCACAGCCACCATGCCAACCTTTCCGTCCTTCGATGCCGTGCCGGTCCAGTTGCCGTTCTCGCCGCGCGTCAGATCGGAAATCTGCGTGTAGCCGCGGCCGATGAGGATTTTACGGGCGGCGTCCGCGCTTGCGGCATAGTTCAGGCCGGCCGTGAACTGCGCCGGATCGGCCTCAGCCGAGGTCGCAGGCGCGTCGCCAGCCAGTGCGGCCATCGTGAAGCCCGAGCAAAGGGCGGCAGTCAGTGCAATCTTGCGGATCATGAACGTCTCCTCGTGGGTTTGTTTCTCGAGTTGCGGACCAGTGGTGTCCGCAGCGGCGGAGCGGCTGTGCGCCCCAGGCCATGTCGAGCACTTAGGCATGATCGCGCGCCGCCGCCACTCACGTTGCCGTTGGCTGAAGCGTGCCGCGCGTGACCACGCGTGAGGTCGCACCGGCACCCCCAGAAACATGACAGATTGGAAAGGTCAAACGCGCGCAAACGGGCCATTTTTGCGGCACTATGCGAAGTCCTCGTCCTCACGCATCTTTGAGTGATCCACCTGCACGGTGGACATGCGCGCACTCACAATCGAGTGATGCGATCAATTCAGACGGAAGTTGATCCCAAACCGGAAAGTATCGCCGGAGTTGTCGAACTGCGAAGCAGTTGTTCCAAAGGCGTTCAACCCATTCGCCACGGTTTCATCACCAAGATCAAAGTGTAGATATTCGCCGCGGAACGAAAACAATCCCAGCCCGATCTCGAACCCGCCGCCACCTGTCCATCCGACTTGCGTGACGGACTTTTGCACTGTCCCGAAACCCTGCACGCCGACCCCGTACTCCACATCCGCCACCGCAATGCCGCCCGTCACGAAAACGAGAATGTTGCCGAAGGCCAGGCCAGCAGTGGCCCGTGTGGTGCCAAACCAGCGCATGGTCTGCTCGACGGTGGTCGTATAGACGAACTCGCTGTTGCTGGCCGTAAAGCTTTCGCTGTCCGTCCCCGTCATCCGCGTCACGTCGATGTCGAGTCCGACGACTAAAATGCCGAATTGCATCCGTCCGCCAGCCTGCACGCCGCCGCCAGCATTGACACCAGAAAAATCCAGGCTGCCTTCCAGAAGGTCACCTGGGGTGAAGATCGAACCGCCGCAACCAAATCCGTACGTGCTGAAGTCTTCGCAATAGGCGTCGCTCTCGCTGCTCGTTCGCGTCCCGCCCCCGTGCACGCCGATGTAAATGCCCGTCCAAGAGACCGGCAGCGTCGGCGGGCTGTCCGGCGGCGTATCGTCACCCGGATCGGTGCTGGAGGGCGGCGTATAGGAGCCCGGACCAGTTGGCCCGGCTGGATACGAAGGAGCCGGCGGCGGCGCGTAATCCGCGCGCTGTTGTCCGGGAGTCTGCGGTCTATCGCAGGTGTTGGCTTCGATATTGGCGGCCGTATTATAAACCACCGGGTCGATCGTCGGCGGGTTCGCAACAAACGGAAATGCGATTGCAAAACTGATTTGTTGGTCCGACCGCTCGCGCCATCCCTGTGGATTGGACACGCCGTCCTGTGGCGAGACGCGGATCACATTACACACGTTCTGCAGCGTCCGGCACGTCGAACGGTCGCTGCCGTCGCCTCGGCAAACTTCGATCGAGCCCTGCTGCAACAACAGATACTCCACGCCCGCGTCGTCGATGTAGATGTCGAACACCGTGCCGCGCACCGAGATCGCCGCGTTGGGCGTGCGGATCTTGTAATCCTTCTTCGCGGCATTCCCGGTCACGAACCGGAACGCGCCCTTCACCAGCGACACGGCGATGTCCCCCTCCGATTTCGCTGGATCGTAGACGAACTTGTCGAGCCTCAGCCGCGCACCAGGCCCAAGCGCCAATTTCGTGTTGTCGTCGAGTTTCAATTCGCCCAGCGAGTCGGCTTTAACTTCGACGGTCTCGTTCTGGTTGACGCCGTCGCCGGTGAGCAGCGCGCGCGCATCCGCCGTCACGTCCTTCACGATGCGAACCGCGGTTCCGATCCGCGGCTCGGCCACCGCCGCCGTCTGCACCGCGACAAGGCCAAAGAGCGCCACCGGAAAAGTCCAAGCGGATCTGAGCATCGGCATCGAATACCCTTGGTTCAAACGAAGATGGCGAAACGGAAATTTAAGGCTTCACCCACGGTGGCTAGCCTTTGATTCGGCCCCTGTGCAACTCAAAGCGCCCATTGTTTGCGACTTGTGCGGACGGCGTGGCATCAAAGCCCCGGCTTTCCGGTCCAGCGAGTGTGTTTGACGGATCGGGCGGCGCGCCATAAACCGGCAGCATTCGGTTTGCGTGCGCACCTCTATCCGGCGCCCTCCAAAAGGCCAGCGATGCGGCTCTCCGACCTCTCCGCCCAAATGTCCGTCCCGCCTGACGCCGCAGCCCTCGTGGTGGCCGGCGTGACGGCCGACAGCCGCACGGTCGCCCCTGGCGACCTCTTCATCGCCATCCCCGGCACCAAGGCCGACGGCGGCAGCTACATCGCCGACGCGGCAGCCCGTGGCGCCGTGGCCGCCATCGCGGCCGTTGGAGCAGCCGTGCCCGCGGGCCTCAAGATCCCCGTGCTGCGCACGCCCGACCCGCGCGTCGCGTTGGCCAGCATCGCCGCCCGCATTTACGCCGGACAACCCGCCACCGTCGTCGCCGTCACCGGCACCAGCGGCAAAACCTCCGTCGCCGAATTCACCCGCCAGATCTTCGCCGCTTGCGGACGCGAGGCCGCGTCTCTCGGCACCATCGGAGTCGTCTCGCCCAAGTCGACCATCTATGGATCGTTGACGACGCCCGACCCCGTCTCCCTTCACAAGACACTGGCCGCACTCGCCCGCGAAGGCGTCACGCACCTCGCCATGGAAGCCTCCTCCCACGGCCTCGACCAGCATCGCCTCGACGGCGTCACCATCGCCGCCGCCGCCTTCACGAACCTCGGCCGCGACCACATGGACTACCATCCGACCGTGGAAGACTACTTCGCCGCCAAGATGCGTCTGTTCGAAAACCTCCTGCCGCCGGACCGTCCCGCGATCATCAACCGCGACGGAGCCTATGCCGCCGAAGCCGAAGCCGTTGCTGGCCGCTCGGACCGCCCCGTTCTCACCGTCGGACGCACCGGCGAGACCATCAAACTCGAAAAGGTCGAGGCGACCGGCTTCGCCCAACGCCTGACGCTCGCAGCCGGAGGCCACACCACAACCGTCGATCTGCCGCTCGTCGGCGCTTATCAGGTCGAAAACGCACTGGTCGCCAGCGCGCTGGCCATCGCGACGGGAGAAGACCCCGCCCGCGTCCTCGCCGCGCTCGCCACGCTCAAAGGCGTCAAAGGCCGCCTCGAAATCATTGGCGAACGCAATGGCGGCCTCGGCGTCGTCGACTACGCCCACAAACCCGAAGCGCTGGCCGCCGCGCTCGACGCCTGCCGCCCCTTCGCAACCGGCCGCCTGATCTGCGTCTTCGGCTGCGGCGGCGACCGCGACCGCGGCAAACGCCCGATCATGGGCCGCATCGCCTCTGAAAAATCCGACATTGTGATCGTCACCGACGACAATCCGCGCACCGAAACCGCATCAGCCATCCGCGCCGAGGTACTGGCCGGGGCCACAGGTGCCACAGAAATCGGCGATCGCGCCGAAGCCATCCGCGCCGCCGTCTCCATGATGGGCCCCGGCGATGTGGTCCTCGTTGCCGGCAAAGGCCACGAAACCGGCCAGATCGTGGGAGACACGGTTCTCCCGTTTTCCGACCACGAGGTTCTGGCCGAGGCAATGGGAGCCCCATGACGTCCACCGCCCTTTGGTCTTTTGAAAGGCTCGTCGCTGCCGCAGCCGCCGACGCGTCCGGCTCGCCCGCTTGCCCGATCACAGGCTTCTCCATCGACACGCGCACAATCGAACCCGGTGATGTCTTCGTCGCCTTGAAAGATCAGCGCGACGGCCACGATTTCGTCTCCGCCGCCTTCGCCAAAGGGGCCGCCGCCGCGATTGTGTCAGACAGCTATGTCGCCAAAGCCGGGGACGGCGCCCTGATCCGCACCGTTGACACCCTGTGCGCGCTCGAATCAATCGGCCGCGCCGCCCGCGCGCGCCTCGCAGCCGATGCCCGCGTCATCGCTGTCACCGGCAGCGTGGGGAAAACGACGACCAAGGAAATGCTGCGCCTCGCGTTTCAGGCACTGGGTCCCACGCACGCGTCTGAAAAATCCTACAACAACCACTGGGGCGTTCCGCTCACCCTCGCCCGCATGCCCGCCACGACACGCTACGCCATCTTCGAGATTGGCATGAACCACGCCGGCGAGATCACGCCGCTGACGGGCATGGTCCGCCCCCACGTCGCGCTGATCACCACTGTCGAAAACGCCCACATCGAAAATTTTGCCAACGAGGAAGGCATCGCCGACGCAAAGGCCGAAATCTTCACGGGGCTCCAAACCGGCGGCACCGCACTCATCAATATCGACAACCGTCACGCCGCCCGCCTGATTGCTGCCGCGCGCACACACGGCGTCCACATCACGGGCATCACAAAAGATCTGCGCCCCACCGATGCCATCGCAAAATTCTCCGTCGATGACGCCGTCGCGCTCGCCAATTGCCAGATGACCGCAACCACCAGCGAGGGCGACGTTATCCGCGCTGGCCACCGCGGCACACTGCCCTTCGCCATCGGCACCGTTGGTTTTCACATGGTCATGAACGCGCTGTTCGTCACCGCCGCGCTGGATGCAACCGGCGCCGCCACGCCCGCCGGTCTCGCAGCGCTCGCCGCCTTCTCGCCACCCCCCGGCCGCGGCTCCCGCACGCGCCTCGCATGCGACGGTGGCGAAATCCTTCTAATCGATGAAAGTTATAACGCCAATCCAGCCTCCATGCGCGCGGCCCTGGCCGTGCTGCCGTCCCTGCCGCGGACCAGCTATCCACGCCGCATCGCCGTGCTCGGCGACATGCTGGAATTGGGTGCCGACGCGGCCGCGCTCCACGTCGGCCTTTGGGATGCCATCGACGCCGCCGGTGTCGACCTTGTTTTCGCCGCCGGTCCGAACATGCAGCATCTCTACGAGCGGGTCCCGCCCGCAAACCGCGGCGCCTGGGCCAAGTCTTCGGCAGATCTGGAACAAGACCTCATCTCCGGGCTCCAGCCGGGCGACATCGTTATGGTCAAAGGCTCTAACGGCTCAAAGATGGGGCTTCTAGTGGCTGCCATTGAGGTAAAGTTCGGTCGCATGACCCCGGCAGAGACAGGTCCGGCGGAGTAGGCTAAAGAGGTCCCGGCGCAGCCGACCGCCGCGCCGCGGGGAGGGGGAGACGACACGCATGCTGTATGAGCTGGGCCAGTTCGGCGACCAGATCGGTCTGCTCAACGTATTCCGATACATCACGTTTCGCACCGGCGGCGCGATCTTCACAGCACTCCTGTTCGTGATGCTGTTCGGTCCTGCGATCATAGATCTGCTACGCTTGAAACAGGGCAAGGGCCAGCCGATCCGCGACGATGGTCCCAAAACGCATCTGGCCAAACGCGGCACGCCCACCATGGGCGGTTTGATGATCCTCGCTAGCGTCACGTTCTCCACACTCATGTGGTCCGACTGGTCCAACATGTACATGTGGATCGTCCTTGGCGTCACCCTCGCCTATGGCGCCATCGGTTTCTACGACGACTACCTGAAGGTCACCAAGCAGCACGCCAGCGGCTTTGGCGGCAAGGCACGCCTCGGGCTCGAACTGCTCGTCGCCGCATTCGCCGCCTGGGCGATCATGTCGCTTTCCGCGCCAGCCCTCGCCGGCCAACTCGCCGTGCCCTTTTTCAAGGACACTCTGATCTATCTTGGACCGCTCTTTATCCTCGCCGGCATGCTCGTCATCGCGGGCGCGGGCAACGCGGTCAACCTGACGGACGGCCTCGACGGCCTCGCCATTGTGCCCGTCATGATCGCTGCTGCCACCTTTGGACTCATCGCCTATCTGATCGGTTCGGAGAAATTCGCCAGCCACCTCCAGATCCACTATGTCGCCGGCACGGCCGAGCTCGCCGTCATCTGCGGCGCGCTGATAGGCGCCGGTCTTGGCTTCCTGTGGTTCAACGCTCCCCCGGCCATGATCTTCATGGGCGATACCGGATCGCTGGCGCTCGGCGGCGCGCTGGGCGCGATTGCTGTTGCGACCAAGCACGAAATCGTCCTCGCCATCGTCGGCGGCCTCTTCGTTCTCGAAACGCTCTCCGTCGTCATCCAGGTCGCGTCCTTCAAGCTGACCGGCAAGCGCGTTTTCCGTATGGCCCCCCTGCACCATCACTTCGAACAGAAGGGCTGGCAGGAAAGCACCGTCGTCGTGCGCTTCTGGATCATCTCCGTCATTCTCGCACTCGTCGGCCTCGCCACCCTGAAGCTGCGCTAAGCGGACCCGCCCGATGATCCCGATCACCAATTTCTCCGGCCTGGATGTGGCGGTGTTCGGTCTGGGCGCATCGGGCAACGCCACGGCGCTGGCCTTGATGCAGGGCGGCGCCCGCGTCTCCGCCTGGGACGATAGTGAAGCGGGCCGGGCCGGTGCGGAGAAAACCGGAATTCCCCTCGTCGATCTCTTTCGCGAGGACTGGGCCCGTTTTGCCGCCCTCATCCTAGCGCCGGGCGTCCCCTTGACCCACCCCGAACCGCACTGGACCGTCCAGAAAGCCGAAGCCGCCGGCGTCGATGTCATCGGAGACATCGAACTCTTCTGCCGAGAACGCGCCACCGTCTGTCCTCAAGCGCCGTTTATCGCCATCACTGGCACCAATGGCAAATCCACAACCACCGCGCTCATCGCCCACATCTTGCGCGAAGCTGGCCGCGACGTGCAGTTGGGCGGTAACATCGGCCGCGCCGTCTTGACGCTTGAGCCGTTCACGCCCGAGCGCGTCTATGTCGTCGAGTGCTCATCGTTCCAGATCGATCTTGCGCCGACCATCAACCCCAGCGTCGGCGTGCTCCTGAACGTGACCCCCGACCACCTCGACCGCCACGGCACGATCGAAAACTACGCCCGCGTGAAAGAGCGCCTCATCGCCGGCGCGGACAAAGCCGTCGTAGTCATTGACGATGATTGGACACGCGCCGTCGCAGCTCGCCATGCGTCCGAGGAAAAGACCGTTCTCACAGCCTCGACGCTTGGCCCCGCCGACATCACATTCTCCGGTACTGAGGTCGCATACCGCGGCCAGACCGTTGCCGACCTTTCCGGCGTCCCCTCGCTGCGCGGCCGCCACAACGGCGAAAACGCATGCGCCGCCTATGGTGCGCTTCGTCTCGCCGGCCTCCGTGACGATGAGATCATACCGCATATGCTGACCTACCCCGGCCTCGCCCACCGGATGGAGCAGATCGGCCGCCTCGGAACCACGATCTACATCAACGACAGCAAGGCGACCAACGCCGAGAGCACCGAGAAGGCGCTGGCCACTTGGCCGCGTGGCATTCACATCATCCTCGGCGGCAAGGCGAAGGACGGCGGCATCGAGATCCTGCGCCCCTACTTTCCGCGCATCGCCAAGGCCTACCTAATCGGCGCGGCGACCGAAATGTTCGCCGCGACCCTCGGGTCTGACGTTTCGCATGAATCATGCGGCACCATGGATGTCGCCGTCGCCAAGGCCACCGAAGACGCACTCGCTTCGGGCACGCATGAGAGCGTTGTTCTGCTCTCGCCAGCCTGCGCGTCCTATGATCAGTACAAGAACTTCGAGGAGCGGGGCGACCATTTCCGCCGGCTCGTGGCCGCGGAAATCGAGCGCCGAACGCCCTTATGAGCTTCTCCCGCCAAGACCGCAGTCGGCTGGCCGGATGGTGGTTCACAGTCGATCATGTGCTGCTGATCGCGATCCTGATCCTCGTCGGCGCCGGTCTCGTTTTCTCGCTCGCCGCTAGTCCGTCTGTCGCTCTCAAAAAGGGCCTGCCCGCCTACTACTTCGTCGAACGCCACGTCATCTTCTCCGCGCTGGGCGCTCTCCTCCTCGTTGTGCTGTCGTTCCTCACCACGCGCGAAACACGCCGCGTCGCGCTTGTGCTGTTGTTCTTAGCTCTCGCCGGGCTCGCAGCAGTCTATTTCACCGGTAGAGAAATCAACGGTGCCCGCCGCTGGCTCTCACTTGCCGGCCACTCGCTGCAGCCATCCGAGTTTCTGAAACCCGCTTTCGTCGTCATCTCCGCCTGGCTGCTCGCGGAAGCACGCAAACGCCCCGACATGCCGGGTCTCGGGCTGGCGATTCTGCTCTACGCGGTGGTCGCCGTGTTTCTGGTGCTGCAACCCGATGTCGGCCAAACGCTGCTCTTGAGCATCGTCTGGGGAGCGCTATTCTTCGTTTCCGGCCAGCCTCTCATCTTCGCCGCCGCTGCCCTCCTGATCGGCCTTGCCGCCATCATCGGCGCTTATGTGGCCTTTCCGCACGTCGAAGCCCGCGTGGACCGCTTCCTCGATCCAGCCCCCGGCGACAATAGCCAGGTCGATCGCGCGCTTCAGTCGTTCACGCAAGGCGGCTTCTTCGGCCGCGGACCCGGCGAGGGCACCATCAAGACCTCTCTGCCCGATGCCCACACCGATTTCATCTTCGCCGTCATCGCCGAGGAGTATGGCGCCATCGCCTGCCTCGCGATCGTCCTGCTGTTCGGCTTTATAGTACTTCGTGCCCTATATCGCGCCGGCCAGGAACCCGACGCCGCCGTCAAGCTGGGCATTATCGGCTTAGCGCTCGTCTTCGGCCTCCAGGCCTTGTTCAACATGGGCGTCAACGTCGGCCTGCTCCCCGCCAAGGGCATCACGCTGCCCTACCTGTCCGCCGGCGGCTCCTCGACACTCGCCATCTCCATCACGCTTGGCATGCTGCTGGCTTTGACGCGTCGCCGCGCCGCTTGATCGCGCCCCCGTTCCGGACCAGAAACGGCCGTGTTTGGCTGCGATGAGCGGCAAAGACGGGGGACCCCACGACGCCATGGACCGCAATCGCACCATTCTGCTCGCCGCCGGAGGCACCGGCGGCCACCTGTTTCCGGCCTTCGCCCTGGCCGAGGAACTGGGTCGCCGCGGCTACACTGTGGACCTCGTGACCGATATGCGCGGCGACCGTTATGGCACCGGCTTCCCCGCCCGCGCCGTGCATCAGGTTCCCTCCGCTACGTTGGCCTCCAAATCCCCTGCCGCAATAGCCAAAACCGGCCTGACTCTAGCCCGCGGCCTCCTCGCCGCCCGCAAGCTGATGAAGTCCGTCCACCCCGCCGTCGTCGTCGGCTTCGGCGGCTACCCGACGTTCCCACCCTTACTCGCCGCCCGCCAACTCGGCATCCCCACCATGCTCCACGAGCAGAATGCCGTGCTCGGCCGCGCTAACAAGATGCTGGCCGCCCGCGTCGACGCCATCGCCACCTCATTCGAGCACACAAAGTTCCTGGACGGTCCGCTCCTGGCCAAATCCCGGTTCACCGGCAACCCGGTGCGCGGCATAGTGATCGAAGCGGGTTGCCGGTGAACCGGGATTTGGCCAG
>VYKW01000122.1_pt1 | contig 34924 bp, 33 predicted proteins | sample 5114451 | NCBI WGS metagenome assembly VYKW01 (sample SAMN12291784, study PRJNA351875) | freshwater metagenome | isolation source: freshwater lake | place: USA: Michigan, Gull Lake | collected 2013-08-08
AAAGTCTATCTGTCCATGCTGCGCCCGCACGCCGCCGCCCGCGATTTCACTCGCGCAGTCACCGCTGACAGCCGTTTCGTGCAAGGCTATCTCGACCGCGCCGGCGCCAAGTTGATGATCGCGAATTATCAGGAGGCGATCGAAGACGTCTCCCGCGCTGCTGCCTTCGACGTCAACAATCCGGAGATCTATATCCTGCGCGGCGAAGCCTATCTGGCGCTACGCGACATCCCCGCTGCCATCAAAGATTTCACGCAGACGCTCACACTCGATCCCAAGCATGTCGGCGCCTATCAGAGTCGCGGTCTCGCCCATGCCCGCGCGGAAGCCTACGACGAGGCCTTTGCCGACTTGAACCGAGCCATTGAATTGGACCCGCGCTCCGCCCGCGCCTTCGCCTACCGCGCCTTCGTCTACAAGCAGACCGGTCAGGTCGGTGTCGGCCAGAAGGATATCGAGACCGCACTGACCCTCGATCCCAAGAGCGGCGACGTTCTGTGGGCCAAGGCTGAAATTGAAGAAGCGCAGGGCATGGCCGATCAGGCCGTCGCCGATGCCAAATTGGCGCTCGCCTGGCGCCCCGGTTCCAAAGACGCTCTCGAGCTGCTGCAACGTCTCGATCCCGGTGCCGGCGACGATCGCATCGAAGTCGCCAAAGCGGGACTCATTGAGGGCTGGCGCGTGATGCGCCGCGGCGCTCAATTCGAAGCCGTCAACGACAATCTTATCCGTCTCTCCGTGCCCCTCGAAATGTTCAGTGAAGGCACGCCCAAGCTTAGCAGTTGGGAAATCCAACCCGCCCCCCATGATGGTTTTGGCATTCTGCGATTTGCCGCCGGACAACTACAGACCTCAAGCGGCGCACTTGATATGCAGATGGCCGCCCTCGTCGACATCGCCGCCCAACGCGTCGTAACCATCCTACCCGACAAGCAGACATCGAAAGATGACGCCAAGTCGACGGTCTGGACGTTCGAAGACCGCCGCATCACCATCGCGTCCATCGATGGCATCACGGAAGAATTGCCGCTGGAAAGCGCCACCACCAACGTCGGCGCTCTGGCCGCCGGTGGTGCGCTGGGCGCGGCAGCCGGCGCCCGCCGTCTCTCGACGGGTGCCCCCACAGGCACCGCTTGGGCGCCCTGGAACGATCCGGTGGGTATGCCTCGCACCGCTGCGACGGCTCCCAAGCCCGCGCGCACCGTCCAGAAAAAGAAAAAGCCGAAGAATATCTTCGAACTGCTCTTCAATTGATGTCTCCGGCGCGGTCTGATCCGCCGGCCAGCGCAGAACGTTGTCCTACCGCAAGGCATTCACCTCAACGCTCGCGTCCCTCCGTTTCCCGGACCACCCATGCCCGCCAGGCCCGCAATACTTTGGTTCCGCAACGACTTGCGCCTCGCCGACAATCGCGCGCTGACGGCCGCCATTGCCTCCGGCGCGGCGATCGTTCCCGTCTACATCCACGATCCTAAAGCCGCCGGGCTCTGGACGCCGGGCGGCGCCTCGCGGTGGTGGCTCCACCAGTCTCTCGCCGCCCTCGCACAGTCCCTCAAGGAACGGGGCGCGCCACTCATTCTTCGCGCCGGCAAGTCCGAAGAGGTCCTTGCCGAACTCGCATCGGAAAGCGGCGCGGCGGCAATCTACTTCTCCCGCGCCTACGAGCCATGGGCCAGCGCGCAAGAGGAGCGGATCAAGCAGAAGTTCTCAGGCGGGATTGAGTTGAAGCGGTATGCTGGCGCAATGCTCCGCGAACCGGAAGAGGTGCGCACGAAATCGGGCGACCCGTTCAAGGTCTACACGCCGTTCTGGCGGGCGCTGACCGCGCTGGGCGCCCCCTCCGCACCGGTTCCCGCGCCGAAATCCATCACACCGCCCCAAAAGAAACTTACCTCCGACCGTCTCGCCGATGTGAAACTCCTGCCCACCAAACCCGACTGGGCTGGCGGCATGCGCGAGATGTGGCAGCCGGGCGAGGAGGGCGCTCAATCTCGCCTCGACGCGTTTCTAAAAGCATCACTCGCCAGTTATGCAGAGACGCGCAATCTGCCGGCCATCGACGGCACATCCCGCCTCTCGCCACATCTGCACTTTGGCGAAATCTCGCCCCGCGTCTGCTGGCACCGCGCCGCCGCCGCCAAAGACAAAGTCAAAGCCAGCGACACAGCCCTTGAGACGATCTTGAAAGAACTCGTCTGGCGCGAATTCTCCTACCATCTCCTCGTCCACTGGCCTGATTTGCCCGAAAAGCCGTTTCGCAGGGAATTCGCAGGCTTTCCCTGGAAGACAAGTGCCGCCAACCTCAATGCCTGGCAACGCGGCCAGACCGGCTACCCCATCGTCGACGCCGGCATGCGCCAACTCTGGTACACGGGCTGGATGCACAATCGCGTTCGCATGATCGTGGCATCGTTCCTCATCAAACACCTGCTCATTCCCTGGCAAGCGGGCGAAGAATGGTTCTGGGATACGCTCGTTGACGCCGACCTTGCCTCCAACGCGGCCAGCTGGCAGTGGGTCGCCGGCTCCGGCGCTGACGCAGCCCCCTATTTCCGCATCTTTAATCCCATCACGCAGGGCGAAAAATTCGACGCCGAAGCGGCCTATGTCCGCCGTTGGGTCCCCGAGATCGCCACATTACCCAACGACGTCATCCACGCGCCGTGGACCGCCTCAGCCAGCATCCTCGCCAAAGCCGGAATTGTGCTCGGCAAGTCCTATCCCCTCCCGGTCGTTGACCACGCCGACGCCCGTCAGCGCGCGCTCGAGGGCTATGCCGCCATGCGCTCGTGATCTCCTCACCTTGGTATTTCACCGCATGTGATGTGCCGTAAACGGCGCTATCGGCTGCGCGCGGTAAGATTATGCTAACCAAGTCCGCTCCATAGTCGGCGCGTGCTAGCCGGGCTCTGAGCGGACGTCGCAGAAGCAGATCCCGGAGAGGAGTATGTCGTGCGTAGCCGTAGCCTGATTGCCGCCGTCATTGCCGGCGCACTATTTGTTCTATCGTCGTTTCCAGCTCTGGCCGATGTTCGCATCCGCGTCGACAAGAGTACCCAGACCATGACCGTCAGCGTCGATGGCTGGTCGCAGTATCAATGGCCCGTCTCGACCGCCAAACGCGGCTACTACACCCCTACCGGCAGCTGGCGCCCGTTCCGTCTCGAGCGGTCATGGTACTCGCGCAAATACGACAATGCGCCGATGCCCAATTCGATCTTCTTTCTCGGCGGCTATGCCATCCATGGCACCACACATGTGAGCCAGCTGGGCCGGCCCGCATCGCGCGGCTGCATCCGGTTGCACCCCGCCCACGCTCGCGAACTCTTCGCGCTCGTCCGCCAGTACGGCATGCGGCAGACGCGCATCACCATCACGAACTAAGCAAGTTTCTCTAGTCAGCGCGGGGCCTCAACCACCCCGCGCACTGTTTTCAACATGTCACCGCTCCCCTAGTGTTTGCGTAACTGGAGCCGATTCCCATGCGCCGCCTTCCCCTCCTTGCTCTGTTCGCCTGGCTCGCTCTCGTGCCGGGCCCAGCGACTGCCGAACCGGCCTCTACAGTCACCGCAGGCGAGACAGCGGCAAAGCCGCCCGCCATAGAAGCCGCTCCGGCCGGCACCGCTGCCAGCACTGAACCCGCTGCCGGAACACCGGCCGCCGCAACCGCCACGGCTGCACCGGCCGATGCCGAAGGAGCGAAAGCCGCCGCAGCGCCTGCGCCTCCGCCCGAGCCGACGCTTCTCGTCAACATCAACCTCACGACGCAGCGCATGGTCGTGACTGAGAATGGCGCGCCCAAACATACCTGGGCCGTATCCTCCGGCGCTTATGGCTACCCAACGCCCGTTGGCACCTTTAATCCGACGTGGATGTCGAAGATGTGGTACTCCAAGCAGTACGACAATGCGCCCATGCCGCACGCCATTTTCTTCAAGAACGGTGCCGCGATTCACGCCACCAGCTCGGTCCGCCTCCTCGGCACGCCCGCATCCCATGGCTGCGTCCGTCTCTCGCCCACCAACGCCGCCAAGCTCTTTGCGATGGTCCAGCGCCACGGGAAAGCGCGCACCGAAATCAAGGTCCATGGCCGTCCGAAGTATTCCGCCCCGCGCATTGCCAAACAGCGCGCAGCACCGCCGCGCATGCGCTACGCCTATACCGCGCCCTCCAGCTACGGCTACCAGCCCTACGCTGCACCGCGCTACATCTATCCAGGCGACGCACCACCCCGTTACTTCGTGCCCTCCAACAAGCAGCGCGCAGCCATGATGCGCAAGCGCCGCGCCGCCGCGCGCCAGTACTATTCCGGCTACTAACAGCAAGCCCATCGCTGCCAAACAGTAAAGCGGCGGATCAGATCCGCCGCTTTTTCATTTGCCTCGCCGGCCCCGCTTATCAGAACGGATTCCACGTCGGCTGATCGGTGAACCGCAGATAGCCGATGTTGGCCCCAAGTCTGAGCCCGATGCCCGAACGGATCGGTGCCATGATGACATCGCCACCCTTCAACAGCGTCATGCCCACGCCGCCGACCAGATACGCCGAGCCATCGACTCCGGTGAAGCTCCGGTAGAGCTGAGCCGGATCGCGCATCCGGTAGACGAGAATGAGCGTCCGCCCGCCTTCCGCGCCGAGATCGTAGCCGATCGAAGGCCCATGCCAGTGAATGGGCCGCGTACCCCCTTGGCGCAGATAAAGCGTCCCCTTGCCGTAGCGCAACCCGGCCAGAAATGCCCCGCCCCCTTCGGTGCCGAGGATGTAACCCGTGGGACGCCCAGAGTTTGCAAACGCGTACTCAATCACGCTTGCCAGGTTCGTCGAGATCGTTCCGAAAAAGCCGCGGCTGGCTTCGCGCACTTCGTCGATGGTGTAACCGTCGTCCGCCGCTTCGAAGGTGATCGGCGGCAGCGCGTTGGGCGCACCGGCATCCGGCCCGGGAGCCGCCGCAACCGGTGGTCCGCCAGCGGGCGCCCCGGGTGGCGGTACGACGGAACGAGACTTGGAATCCCAAACACCGTCCCGCTCGGGCTGGGCTGAACTCACAGGAGGCGCAACCTGTGGCGCATCTGATTTCGCAACAGCCGCCGGTGCGGTCGGCGTCTTGGGCTTTTGCTCCGGCTTGGGCACGTCGGTCTTCGTCACCGCAGCTGGCGCGGCGGGTTTCGCAGGCGTTGGATCAGCTTTGGCGGTAGCCGCCGGCGGCGGCGAGGGCGCGGCCGCCTCGGCCGACTTGCTGGGGCCGATCTCGCGCGCCACCTTCTCTTCCAGATAGGCAGCCTTCGCCTTCATCACCGCCAGGATCTCGATGCTGGCCGCCTCGATCTCTGCCAACTTGCTGCAGTCGTAGGACCCATCGGATCCGGCGCGGCCAAGCTGGTCCACCTTGCTCAAGAGCTCGTTGGCCTGTGTATCGAGTTCTCCCAGCCGGCCGTCCTCCAGATAGAGCATGGCCCGCTCTTCGCGATCCTCGCCCGTCCAGCCCTTCTTTTCGGCAAGTGCCGTCAACCGCGCCCGCATGCGCGGCTGCGCTTCGCTGTTATAGCCGCGGAGCGTGGCACCGAACTTATCGACCGCCTCTGCAAACGTCTTTTCCGTGCAACCCACAGACTTCGGCTCGGCTGCCGGAACGGCATGGGTGCCGATTAGACCGGTAAGGGCCACAGCGAGCAGGGTGGTTCGAACCAAACGAATCATGCAGGTCCCCAAGAGTTTAGGTCCACCAGTGGAGACGGCGACAAAACGGCACCAGCGTGGCGAAATACTCTGAGTACGCTCAATCGTTCGGAACGGTCTTGATGATGCTGGACGTCGGACGGTCGGCCGCCGCTCCCGGCAGTCCTTTAACGTCCTTCTCGATCAGAGCATCGTACTCCGCCAAGGTCGCAGCCGGCGCCTTTGGCTTCACATGCACGACCTTATATCCCCCAGCCTTGAGCGCATCGAGCAGTGCCGGCATCGCCTTCGCCGTCACGGGCTGAATGTCGTGCATAAGCAGGATGCCTTTCCCCTTTTTATCGAGTTTGGCCATGGTGTCTTTCACCATCTGCTCGGCACTGCGAAACTTGAAGTCGAAGCTATCGACGTCCATCGAGAAGGCCGCGATGTTGCGCGAGGCAAGGTGGTCCAGCGCGTCCTTGCTGTCCTGAAGGAACGGAAACCGGAAGAAAGGCGCTATCGGAACGCCCGCCGCGCGCTTCACGGCGCTGAGGCCCTTCTCGATCTCCTCGATCGCATCCTCCTTGGACTTCATTTTGCGAATGTTGGCATGTGTCATCGTATGCGAGCCCACCGTATGGCCCCGCTTGATGACGTCACGCAGGATCTCGGGCATGCCGAGCGCCATTTTACCGATCGAAAAAAAAGTCGCCTTGGTGCAGTGGGTCTGCAGCGCATCCAAGACGGCTTTGGTGGTTCCCACCTGCGGTCCATCGTCGAAGGTCAGAACGACTTCCTTGTCCTGCAGAAAGTCGTAGGCCTTGTATTGCTCAAAACCGAACCCCGGCCCGCCCGTCGTGTCGATTTCCACCGTACGCGAAACGCCGAGCGCATTGGGGTTGGCGCACACGGCCTTTGGGGCAGGCGGAGGCGCTGCTGGCACAGGAGAGCTGCCTGGCTGTGGCTGGGCCATGGCCACGCCATTGGCAAAAATCCAGAGAACGGCAATAAGGGTCAATCGGCGCATCGGGGTCCTCCAAAGTGACAACCGAACATACCATCCGGCGTTACGTCCGTAAGTCTGCCGCCCACAGCTTCCGCACCCGCGTTACTCCCCGCTCAGCGCTAGGATAGCGGCGATCCGTCGCCTGCCATGATTTGATCCCGATCATGTCCTCCCACACCCGTCGAGCCTATCTGGGCCTTCGGAGCGGTACGCTATGGCAGGATTGAACCCTCCCGGACCCGCCATTTGGTGTCTAGTGCAATTGACATGAGCCGCTGTCAGATATTTGATAACGCAGGGTCGGCCATCGGACCAGACCTGCAACGGCCGGAGCTGCTCGATCATGCTTGACGATGTTTCGCTTCAAGAACCGGAAAAGGCCCCCGCCGCCGAGAGGCCGCTGGCACCCGGCTTGCGCCGTGAACGGGTCCTCTCGATCACCCACTACACCGACAAGCTGTTCTCGTTCCGCACCACCCGCGCCCCGTCGGTTCGCTTCCAAAGCGGTCAATTCGTCATGATCGGCCTGGAAACCCAAACCCGGCCCCTCTTGCGCGCCTACTCCATCACAAGCGCCGTCTACGACGAGCATCTCGAATTCTTTTCCATCAAGGTGCCAAACGGTCCGCTGACGTCGCGCCTACAACACATCAAGATCGGCGACAGCATCGTCGTTAATGGCAAGCCGACAGGAACCCTCCTGATGTCAAACCTGAAACCCGGCAAGCGCCTCTGGCTCTTTGCCACCGGAACAGGTTTCGCACCGTTTGCCAGTATCCTGCGCGATCCGGAGACATACGACGCCTTTGAGACTGTTATCGCAGTCGAGGGCTGCCGCGACGTCGCCGAGTTGCAATTCGCGACCAATGTCGTCTCGGAAGTCCGCCAACACGAATACCTGGGCGAAGCCGCCGCCGGCAAACTGCTCTATTACGCGACGGTGACGCGCGAACCCTTCCACCACCAGGGCCGCATCCCCGATCTGATTGCCTCGAACAAGATGACCGCCGACCTCGGCATTGCCCCCTTCGGTAGTGAAGCGGAACGGGTGATGATGTGCGGCAACCCGCAGATGCTCGCGGATCTGAAAAACCTGCTCGCAGACCGCGGCCTCGTGGAAGGCTCCAGCGGCGAGCCCGGCGAATTCGTGATCGAAAAAGCCTTCGTCGAGAAGTAAGCCTAGAACGAAACGTTGAGCGTTGCGCTCAAGACGTGGTCGACGAGATCTGTGTTCCGCCGGTTGACGAACTGATTGAGATATCCGGGCTCGAGCGAAACATTATCCTGCAACGGAATACGGACACCGGCAAAGTTGCGCCAGCGGTCGAGGCCTGAACGCGCCCCCCAATCGGTGTCGTTGAAGTTGAAAAAGCCCTCGCTCCACGCAACACCCTGCCACCCTTGCGCCAACGGCACCGTCAGCCGGATTTGCTGCCGCAGACGCAGCCCGACATCATCTCCATCATCGCGAAACCGTTGTTCGAAGCGCGTTCGTCCCGTAAGCGAGAAAACGCCGTCTTGAGAAGCAATAGGAAACGCCAATTGCTGCCACGGCCGGTGCTCATGCGTAATTTCGCCCTCCTCCGGCGAGGTGCGCACGTAGGCGTATCCCAACGACAGAACGGTCTGGTCAAACAGCGTCAGCGCAAGTGACGGCCGTATAAGGAGTTGGCCAAGCCGCGATGACTCGTCGGTGAGACGCGGCTGCACTTCTAACACGCCGCTGACCCCGTCCCGCAATTTCGTGCTCGCGATAATCTGCTGCCATGTCTGGAAATCATCATCGACGGCCCGCGCCGGCCCGGTCAGTCCCAAAAGACAAACAAAGCCAGCCAGAAATCGTCTGAAAACAAGGTGCATGATCCGGTTTCCGATTCTGCAAGCTCTGCTTTGCAGATCGTTACCGCGTACACCAAATCGCGCCGTTAGTCATTGGTGGGACTTTTTCGCGCAAACAGATTCCAGGTGGCGGGGGGCCGGATACGTATGTCTCCGGACCCCCCCTTTCCATGGGACTGGCGGGTTAATTGCCCACGCCCGGATGATCTTTCATTGCCTTGCCCGTGATGCTCTTATCGTCGGGCTTGGCCGTCGGATTGGCGGTCGATCCGGCGCCCGAAACGCCAGGCGCATCCTTCATCGCCTTTTCGGCAAGTCCGCCTGTCTCGGGCTTCGCCGTCGGGTTCGCGGTCGTGCCGCCACCCGTGACGCCGGGATTGTCCTTCATCACCTTGCCGGTGAGATCGCCTTCCGCAAAGGCGAATGTAGTGGAAGCGGCAATCATGACGGCCGCGAGCACGGAAATTTTCATGGTCGTTCTCCAGATGAGGTTTCTTGGTTCAGTGAGAGCGACGGTTCGAACTGTCGAATGGAATTACGGGGCAACCCCGCTGCGGTTTCAAAATACCCAAACGAACAACGCCGGACCCAAGGGGCCCGGCGTCTCACGATCAGTTTTGAAAGTTGGTTACTTCAAGCTCGGGAAGTTGAACTCAGCGCCCTTCCGGATACCCGTCGGCCAGCGCGCCGTGACGGTCTTCAGGCGCGTGTAGAAGCGCACGCCTTCCGGTCCATAGATCGCGTGATCGCCAAATAGAGACCGCTTCCATCCGCCAAACGAGTGATATGCTACCGGCACCGGCAACGGCACATTGATGCCGACCATGCCGACCTCGATCTTGTCCGCGAAAGCCCGCGCTGCGTCGCCATCGCGCGTGAAAATCGCGGTGCCGTTCCCGTACTCGTGCGCGTTGATCAGCCCCGCCGCTTCGTCGAACGACTGAGCCCGCACGACCGAAAGCACCGGCCCGAAGATCTCTTGGCGGTAAATCGCCATTTCCGGCTTCACACGATCAAATAGCGATCCGCCGAGGAAGTAGCCATTCTCATACCCCTGAAGAACGAGCCCGCGCCCATCCACGACGAGCTCTGCGCCTTCCTTCACACCCTGATCGATCAGCCCAACAATCTTGCGCTTGGCCTCCGCTGTTACGACAGGGCCCATCTCCGCATCAGGATCCGTTGCCGGCCCGATCTTCAACGCGCGCACTTTCGGGGCCAGCGCCTCTACGAGTTTGTTTGCCGTTTGCTCTCCGACCGGCACCGCGACGGAAATCGCCATGCAGCGTTCGCCTGCCGACCCGTAGCCGGCCCCCATCAGCGCATCCACCGCCTGATCGATATCCGCATCCGGCATTACAATCATGTGGTTCTTGGCACCCCCGAGCGCCTGCACGCGTTTGCCCATCGCCGTGCCGCGCGCGTAGATGTATTCCGCAATCGGCGTGGAGCCGACAAAGCTCACCGCCGCAATGTCGGTATGATCGAGGATGGCATCGACCGCTTCCTTGTCGCCGTGCACGACGTTGAACACGCCCTTCGGCAGTCCCGCCTCCTGCAGCAGCTCCCAGATCAGCATCGTCGACGACGGATCGCGTTCCGACGGCTTGAGGATGAACGTGTTCCCGCACGCGATCGCGACCGGAAACATCCACATCGGCACCATGACCGGAAAGTTGAACGGCGTGATCCCCGCCACGACGCCCAGCGGCTGCCGGTCCGACCAACTGTCGATCTCCGGCCCGACGTTGCGGCTGAATTCGCCCTTCAGCAAATGCGGAATCCCGCACGCAAAATCGACCACATCGATTCCGCGCTGCAACTCGCCAAGCGCATCGGGATGCGTCTTGCCATGCTCGCGCGAGATCGCCCGCGCGATGTCATCGGCCCGCTTCTCCAGAAGCTCCTTGTACTTGAACAGCACCTTCGCCCGCTTCATCGGAGGCATTGCGCCCCACGCCGGCGCAGCGGCCTTCGCCACGGCCACCGCCGCATCCACTTCTGACCTAGCCGACAGAGGCAGCTTTGCAAGCTGCTCCCCGGTCGCCGGATTGTAGATCGCTGAAAACCGCGTCGAACTCGACGTGACCTTAGCCCCGTCGATGGCATTCTGTATCGTGAACATGGAAGGGAGCCTCAGATTTATGGCGTGGTCTTCAAGACGCCGGTCAGGATGTCAAAGAGCTGATCGATCTCAGCCCGCGTGATGATGAGCGGCGGCGACAGTGCCATGATGTCGCCCGTCGTGCGCACGAGCAGACCCTTCTCGAACGCCGCGACGAAGCGGTCGTAGGCGCGCTTCGTCGGCTGATCGGCAATTGGCGCGAACTCGATCGCTCCGATGAGGCCGATGTTGCGGATATCGATCACATGCGGCATGTCGCGAAGCGCATGCAGCCGCTCTTCCCAATACCCGGAGAGTTCGTTCGCCCGCGTCAGCAAGCCTTCATCCGCATAGGTGTCCAGCGTGCCGATCGCTGCCGCGCACGCCATCGGATGCCCCGAGTAGGTGTACCCGTGGAAGAAGTCGATCATCCAATCGGGCCCCGACTGGAACGCCCCATGTACCTTGTCGTTGACGAACACCGCGCCCATCGGAATGGTGCCGTTGGTGACACCCTTCGCCGTCGTGATGATGTCGGGCTTGATCCCGAAGTAATCCGAGCCAAAGGCCGTCCCCATTCGGCCGAACGCGGTGATGACCTCGTCAGCAATGAGCAGGATGTCATGCTTCCGGCAGATGGCCTCAAGTCGCTTCAGATAGCCCTTCGGCGGAATAAGGACCCCCGTCGAGCATGCAACCGGCTCTACGATCACTGCCGCAATGGTCGACGCGTCGTGAAGCGCCACCAGCCGCTCCAGATCGTCGGCCAGTTCCGCCCCGTGCTCCGGTTCGCCCTTGGAGAAGGCATTCCGCGCCAGATCATGCGTGTGCCGCAAATGATCGACGCCCGCTACCAACGCGCCGAAGAATTTCCGGTTGTTGACCATGCCGCCAACCGACATGCCGCCGAAGTTGACGCCATGATACCCGCGCTCGCGCCCAATCAGCCGCACCTTCGTCGCGTTGCCCTTCGCGCGATGATAGGCGAGCGCCATCTTCAACGCGGTCTCCACCGACTCCGAGCCCGAGTTCGTGAAGAACACATGATTGAAGCCCTCAGGCGCGACGTTGACAAGCCGCGACGCCGCCTCGAATGCTTTCACGTGCCCCATTTGGAACGTGCCGGCAAAATCGAGCGTGTCGGCCTGCTCCTTGATCGCGGCCACGATTTTCGGCCGGCAGTGGCCCGCGTTCACGCACCAAAGACCCGACGTCCCGTCGATCACTCTCCGCCCCTCGGGCGTGATGTAATGCGATCCCTCCGCCTTCGCAAAAAGCCGCGGCGCCGACTTGAACTGCCGGTTTGCCGTGAACGGCATCCAGAAGGCTTCCAGATCGTTGGTCTTGAGCTGCACGTTCATGTCTGTATCTCCGGGAGGCGCGGCTCCCTCAAGGTCCTGAATTCAAGACGCCTGCGTGACGGCTTCCGTCAGTGCAGCTTCGAACACGTCCATCCCCTCGCGGACCAGCGCGTCACTTGCCGTCAGCGGCGATAGGAACCGGATGACGTTGCCGTAGGTGCCGCACGACAGAAGAATCAGCCCCCGCGCATTGGCCGCCTTCAACAGCGCCTGTGTCAGCTGCGGAGCCGGCTCGTGCGTCTTCTGATCCTTCACCAGTTCGACCGCGCACATGGCGCCAAGCCCGCGCACGTCGCCGATGCAGTTCAAGTTCGAGCGATTGCTGAGTTCATGGCACCGATCCATCATGATCCGGCCAATCGCGTTCGCCCGCTCGCACAGGCTCTCGTCTTCGATGATATCGAGCACCGCGTGAGCCGCCGCGCACGCCACCGGATTGCCGGCATACGTCCCACCGAGCCCACCCGGGCCAGATGCATCCATCACAGCCGCACGACCAGTGATCGCCGCCAGTGGCATCCCGCCCGCTAGGCCCTTCGCGAGGGTCACCACATCGGCCTTCACGCCGGCATGCTCCATTGCGAACATTTTGCCCGTGCGCGCAAATCCCGACTGAATTTCATCGGCGATCAGCACGATCCCGTGCTCGTCGCAGATCTTGCGCAATTCCCGCAGGAACTCCGGGGGTGCGATGTTAAATCCGCCTTCGCCTTGAACCGGCTCGATGATGATGCCAGCAATGCTGGAGGGATCGGCCGTGTGCTTGAACAGGCTCTTCAAGCTGTACAAGCTCTGTTCGACCGACACGCAATGATAGGCGTTCGGAAACTCCACCTGATAGACATCGGCAGGGAAGGGGCCGAATCCCTTTTTGTAGGGAACCACTTTGCCCGTCAACGCCATGCCCATCATGGTGCGGCCGTGAAAGCCCGCTGTGAACGAGATGATACCCGGCCGCCCCGTGTAAGCCCGCGCCACCTTCACAGCATTCTCGACCGCTTCAGCTCCCGTCGAGATCAGCATCGTCTTCGCCGGCCCTTCCACGGGTGCGATCGCATTCAGACGCTCAGCAAGGCGAACGTAGGATTCGTACGGCGTCACCTGGAAGCAGACGTGGCTGAAAGCCTTCATCTGCTCTTCGATGGCCTTCAGGATGCGTGGATGCTGGTGGCCAGTGTTCGTCACGGCGATCCCGGCCGCGAAGTCGATATATCGCTTGCCGTCCTCGCTCCATATCTCGGAGTTGAGCGCCCGCGCGGCGTAGATCGACGTCGCATGACCGATCCCGCGTGGCACGGCGGCACTGCGGCGTTCATGAAGTTCGGCGGAAGTGGCCATGGGTCGTATGCTCCTTAGGAGAAGGCCTGTATGCCGGTCTGCGCGCGGCCCAGGATCAAGGCGTGGATATCGGCTGTTCCCTCGTAGGTGTTCACCGCTTCGAGGTTCAGCATGTGGCGGATAATCGGATATTCGTCCGAGATGCCGTTGCCGCCCAGCATGTCGCGCGCTGCTCGCGCAATATCGAGCGCCTTCAGGCAGCTGTTGCGCTTGATCAGCGAAATCGCTTCCGGCGCTAGTCGGTCTTCGTCTTTCATACGGCCCGCCTGAAGACAAGCACCAAACGCCAGCGCGATTTCCGTCTGCATGTTGGCGAGTTTCATCTGAATGAGCTGGTTAGCCGCCAGTGGCCGCCCGAATTGCGTCCGGTCGAGTACGTACTGCCGGGCCGTCCGCCAACATGCTTCCGCGGCGCCGATCGCACCCCACGCAATGCCAAACCGCGCATTGTTGAGGCACCCGAACGGTCCCTTGAGCCCGGCCACGTTCGCCAGCAGATTGGCCTCCGGAACGAAAACGCCCTCCAGCACAATCTCGCCCGTGATCGACGCCCGCAGAGATACCTTGCTGTCAATGATCGGAGTTGAAAAACCCGTCATGCTGCGCTCGACGATAAAGCCGCGGATCGGCCCGTCGTCCGTCTTCGCCCACACGATTGCGATGTCGGCGATCGGCGCATTCGTGATCCACGTCTTGGCGCCGTCGAGGCGATAGCCGCCGACTTCTCGCCGCGCTCGCGTGGTCATGCCACCCGGGTCCGAGCCATGGTCCGGCTCCGTCAGCCCAAAGCATCCAACCATCTCACCCTTCGCCAGCGCCGGCAAAAACCTCTGCCGCTGCGCTTCCGTGCCATAGGCCCAGATCGGATACATAACGAGACTCGACTGCACGCTCATCGCCGAGCGATAACCGCTGTCCACCGCCTCGATTTCGCGTGCAATGAGACCGTACGACACCGCGCCGACCCCCGCGCCGCCATACGCCTCCGGAATCGTCGGGCCAAGAAAACCCATCGCGCCTAGATCGCGCATAATCGATCGGTCGAAGCCTTCAGTGCGGAAATCGTTGACCACGCGCGGGGCGAGCTTGTCGGCCGCAAACTTGCGCGCCGCCTCGGTCAACATCCGTTCGTCTTCGCTGAGCAGCGCCGTATAGCCTAGGGGATCGGCCCAATCGAACGCCGCGCGCGGCGCACTTTCGCCGCCCACGGTGTCCAATCCCACTGCCTTCGGAGAGACCGCGACCATCGCCCTACATCCCACCAAGACAGATGAACTTCGTCTCCAGATATTCCTCCAAGCCCTCGGCCGCCCCCTCGCGGCCAAGCCCGCTCTCCTTCACGCCGCCGAAAGGCACAACCTCGTTGGAGAAGATGCCTTCGTTGACGCCGACCATGCCCGCTTCCAGCTTCTCCGCCGCCTTCCAGGCGCGATGGATGTTCTGGCTGAAAAGATACGCCGCGAGTCCGAACGGCGTATTATTGGCAAGCGCGATCGCCTCATCGTCCGTCTCGAACTTGATGAGCGCCGCCACGGGTCCGAAGATTTCCTGGCTCACGATCTCCATGTCCGCCGTGACACCCGTCAGCACCGTCGGCTTATAGAACAGCGATCCCGCGGCATCCTTTGTACCGCCGGTCTTAACCATCCCGCCCTTTGCTACCGCATCCGCCATCAGGCTCTCGACCTTGGCGACCGCCTCGGCATTGATCAGCGGCCCAAGATTGACGCCTGCGCCCGTTCCCGGCCCAACGACCAGCTTCTCCGCTGCCGCTGCGAGTGCCGCTGCAAACCGGTCATAGATACCCGCCTGCACGATGATCCGGTTAGCGCACACGCAGGTCTGCCCGGCGTTGCGATACTTGGAGGCCATTGCCCCTGCAACCGCCTGATCAAGATCGGCGTCGTCGAAAATGATGAGCGGTGCATTGCCGCCCAGTTCCAGCGTCAGCTTTTTTACCGTGTCCGCGCACTGGCGATAGAGGATCTTGCCGACCTCCGTCGAACCCGTGAACGTCAGCTTGCGCACCCGGCCATCGGCGCACAGCACCTCGCCCACACCGCGCGCATCCTGCGTCGTCACCACGTTGAACACACCCGCCGGCACACCGGCCTTCTCGGCAAGCTTCGCCAACGCGAGAGCACATAACGGCGTATCTTCCGCCGGCTTCACAATGATCGTGCACCCGGCAGCCAAGGCCGGCGCGACCTTGCGCGTGATCATCGCAATCGGAAAATTCCACGGCGTAATCGCTGCCACGACACCGATAGGCTGCTTGATCGTGATGTAGCGCTTGGACGAAGCCGTCGTCGGGATTGTCCGCCCGTAGGCGCGCTTGCCCTCTTCCGCAAACCACTCCACGAACGACGCGCCGTAGGCAACTTCGCCCCGCGACTCGGCCAGCGGCTTGCCCTGCTCTGCCGTCATCAACTGCGCAAGTGCCTCCGACTCGGCCAAGATCAGCTCATACCAGCGCCGCAGCAAAGCCGCGCGCTCCTTTGCCGTCTTCGCCGACCAAGCCGGCAATGCCGCGCTCGCCTCATCGATCGCGTGGCGCGCATCCGCCGGGGTCAAATTCGGCACACGCGCAATGTCGAGACCCGTCGCCGGATTGGTCACCGCGAACTGGTCCTTCGACGTCACCCACGCGCCGCCGATGTAGGCAGAGGTGGGAAAATCGTCAGGGTTCATGTCCATGGGCTCCGGTCTCCGTCAACGCAGTGTGATCGAGATAGCTTTGAGGTCGGCGTATTTGTGCAGCGCGTGCATCGAGCGATCGCGGCCGAAACCTGACTGCTTGAAGCCGCCGAATGGCATGGTGATGTCGCAGGCATCCCAGCCATTGACCCAAACGAGACCGGCCTTGAGTTCACGCGCAGTTCGATGGGCGAGCGTCACGTCGCGCGTCCACAAACCGGCAGCCAACCCATACACGGTCCCATTCGCAATCTTGATCGCCTCCTCCGGCGTCTGGAACCGCGTCACAGCCAGGACCGGCCCAAAAACTTCTTCGCGCGCCAGAGTATGCGTCGGCTGTACGGCGTCGAACACCGTCGGCTCGACATAATATCCGCCCGTCTCTTCGCGCGCGCGCCGACCACCAAGCCGCAGCGTGTTGCCTTCCTGGTTCGCAGTCCCGATGTAGCGCAGCGCCGTTTTCATCTGCTCTTCGCTGACCATCGACCCGAACGTTGTCGCCGGATTAAGCGGGTCGCCGGGAACAATCTTTTTGGCCACCTTCAGCAGTTTGTCGGTGAATTCGTCGGCAATGTCCGCTTGCACCAACAAGCGCGACGCCGCCGTGCAAACCTCACCCTGATTGAAAAACACCCCCCACGCTGCGCTCACAGCCGCCGCATTGAGATCGGGACAATCCGCAAAAACGATCTGCGGAGACTTGCCGCCTAGTTCGAGCGACACCCGCTTCAGGTTCGACTGCCCCGAATATTGCATCAAGAGCTTGCCCACGGGACCGGATCCCGTGAAGGCGATCATGTCAACATCCATATGCAAGGCAAGCGCCTTGCCGGCCGTCGCGCCGAACCCCGGAACGATGTTGAGCACGCCCGGCGGGAGACCCGCTTCAAGCGCCAGTTCACCTATCTTCAATGCTGTCAGCGGCGACTGTTCGGCGGGCTTCAGGACAATGGAATTCCCCATCGCCAAGGCCGGCCCAACCTTCCACATTGCCATCAGCAGCGGGAAATTCCACGGCACGATGACGCCGATGACGCCCAGCGGCTCATGCACGGCGAACGAAATGCGGTCCGAGGTCTCCGGCCCAACTTCGCCATAAACCTTGTCGAGCGCCTCCGCGTAGTAGCGCAGCGTATTGATCGAGCCCGGTATGTCGACCGACAGCGAATCTTTGATCGGTTTCCCGACGTCGAGACTTTCCAGAAGCGCCAACTGCTCCGCGTCGCGCTGCATGAGGTCGGCGAATTTGAACAGGATCTTCTTCTTCTGGCGGTAGTGCATCCGCCGCCAGGTGCCATCTTCGAACGCCCGGCGCGCGGCCGCCACAGCGACATCGATGTCCGCGCCATCCGCCTCCGCCACCTGATTGATGACGGCACCGTTGCGCGGACTGACATTGGCGAACGTCTTGCCCGACAACGCCGGCACAATCTTACCGTCGATAACGGCATGTCCCGGAATCGCCATGCTGCCGGCGAGAGTTTCAAAATGCGCAAGCGAGGTCATGTCAATTCATCCTCACGCGACGCGCGCGTACCACTGATGATCAAGCGCCGTCACGATGCGCTCGAAGTCGCGCCGTTCTGTGTCTTTCATTTCCGAATAAGTCTTCTGGAAGATCGCGCCGAACGTCTCCGTGGCGGCGCTGGAGTCCCGGAACTGCGCGATCGCGTTCACCCAAGCCGTTGGCACTCTCGGCGCATTCGAGCCATCGCAATTGCCTTCGGCTGCCGGCCCCGGATCGAGCTTGTTCACGATGCCGTGGTGAATGCCGCCGAGTACCGCCGCCAGCACGAGATACGGATTGGCATCCGCCCCAGCAATCCGGTGCTCGACGCGCGTCGCGTTCGGCGACGAATTGAGCACCCTCAGCGATGCCGTCCGATTATTGAAGCCCCAATGCGCCGCCATCGGCACATACGACTTCGGTTGATAGCGCCGGTACGCATTCGCCGACTGTGCCCAGATGGCCATGAAGTCGCCCATCGTCTCGCGTAATCCGCCAAGTGCATTGCGGAACAAGGGCGAAATCGGATCGCCGGCGAACACGTTCTTTCCGTCCTTATCCACCAGCGAAACATGGATATGCATGCCCGACCCCGACCAGTCATGGTGGGGCTTGGCCATGAACGTCGCGTCCATCTTGTGCGCCCGCGCAGCTGCCTTCACCGCCCGCTTCAAGAGCAGCCCGTCGAGCGCAGCGCCCGCCGCATCCTTCTTGTGCTTGAGATTGATCTCGAACTGCCCCGGACCCGCCTCCTGCAGCACGGCATCCACCGGCAGCCCTTGCGCTTCGGCAATTTTGTAAATGTCGTCGATAAACGGCCCGACGCAATCCAGCTCCTCAAACTGATAGAGTTGCTGCCAATCCGGATTATCCACGAGTCCGCATGGCGTCTTCAATTCGAACACACCGTTGCTCGAAGCCGCGCTGACATAGAATTCCAGTTCCACCGCCGTCACCGGCTGAAACCCCATCTTTGCCAGGGCAGCCGTCTGCCGCTGCAGGATGCGCCGCGGATCGAGCCCGCCGTCATCCTCAATCGGCACCATCACCGCCTGCGCATGTGTCGTACCCTCGACCGCGACCGGCACCAACGTCTCGGCCAGAATCTTGAACTGCAGATCCGGATCGCCCGTTTCCCACAGTCGCCCGGTCTCTTCCACGCACGACCCGCGCATATCCATGATGTAGCAGGTCGAGGGCACCATGAAGCCCTTGTCCGCGAACGCCAGCAGATCGCGCGAGCGGATTCGCTTGCCGCGGGCAATGCCATTCAGATCGTGCATGAAGATGTCGATCCACTGCACGCTTGGATACTTGGCGAGAAAGTCCTTGGCCTGCTCGGTCGTCAGATACGTCTCGGTCATGACAGTTTGGCTCCTGCTGCGCTGCCAAACCGGCGGAACAGCTTCACGGATACGGGGTTTTCTGAAGCGCGCCACTCGGGGTGCCACTGCACACCGAGACAGAACGGGTGATCGTCAGGACCGCGAACAGCCTCAACGAGACCGTCTTCGGCAAAGGCTTCTGCAGTGAGACGCGGGGCGAGATCTTTCAATCCCTGACCATGAAGCGAGTTGACCAGAATTTCCTCCTGGCCGACCCATTCGCGCAATCTTCCAGTGAGATTCAATGAATGAACGGGGCCCCACCGCTCTTCAAGGCTGACTTCCTTGCGCTCCCGATGATCCCGCTTGCCCTCCTGCACATGGACAGCCTGATGCAGCGTCCCGCCAAGCGCAACGTTGAGCTCCTGAAACCCTCGACAAATGGCCATCATCGGGATTTTCCGCTCGACCGCCGTGCGGATCAGCGGCAGCGTCACCGCATCGCGCGCGGGATCGAGACTGTCCGGTAGCACCGGATCTTCCTCGCTGTAGTGCACCGGCGCGATGTTCGACGGGCTGCCTGAGAACAGAATGCCGTCCGCCACGTCGAGCACCGCGCCGATATCCACCAGCGCGGCGTCGAGCGGGATAAGTAACGGCTGGCACTGCGCAACTTCGGCCACCGCCGCCGAGTATTTGCGGCTGACCGCATCGAAAGTGTAGCCCTCGATGGTCTTCGTGCAGCAAGGAATGACAACAATCGGACGGCTCATGCGGCGAGCTCTCCGGCGACGTCATTGAGCGTCAGATCGAGCACCTTGGCGATCACGCGCTCGGCTTCCGCGAAATGCTCCTCCGTGAAGATCAGCGGCGGCGCGGTCACCATCGTGTCGCCGATGGCGCGCATGATGTAACCCTCGCGCGAGAAGTGATTGCGGCAGATCGTGCCCACCCGGCCCGGATCGTCGAAGCGGCGCCGCGTGCGCTTGTCGGCCACGAGTTCGATGGCACCCAGCATGCCGATGGACCGGACTTCGCCGACCAGCGGATGATCTTTGAATTTGCCCAGCATCCGCGCCAGAGCCGGCCCGGTCACGTCGTTGACCTTCTCGACCAAGCGCTCACGCTCCATGATCTCAATATTCTTGAGCGCCACGGCGCAGGCGACCGGATGCCCGGCGTACGTGTAGCCATGATAGAATTCGTCATCGTGCTCTGCGAACGCATTCGCCACCCGGTCGCCGACGAGTAGCCCCGACAACGGAATGTAACCCGACGTCGCCGCCTTCGCGAACGTCACGAGGTCGGGCTTGGTGCCGTAGTAGTCGGCCGCAAACCATTTGCCCGTGCGCCCGAAGCCGGTGATGACTTCGTCGTGCAGGAACAGAATGCCGTACTTATCGACGATCTTCTGCACCGCCGGCCAATAGGTCGATGGCGCAATCTTCAATCCACCAGCGCCCATCACAGGCTCGCCGACGAACGCGGCCACATTCTCGGGGCCAACCGCCAAAATCTCATCTTCAACGGCCTTCGCCGCGCGCAGCCCGAATTCTTCCGGCGTCTCGCCTTGTTCCGAATTCCCGTACCAGTAGGGCTCCATTACATGCCGGAAGCCTTCGTAGGGTGGATAGAGCTGCGAATGCATCAGCGCCATGCCGCCCATCGAGGCCGCCGTGATGGTCGAGCCGTGATAGGCGTTGCGCCGGCTGATGATTATCCGCCGCTTCGGCTCGCCCTTGATGACCCAGTAGTGCCGGATCATGCGCACGGCGGTGTCGTTCGATTCCGAACCCGACGAGCCGTAAAACACCTGCCGGATGCCCGCCGGCGCGATCTGAGACAATTTCTCCGATAGCTCAACGACACGCGGATGCGTCGTCTGGAAGAACGTATTGTAATATGGCAGCTCCAGCATCTGATCGTAAGCGGCCTTCGCCAATTCCTCGCGGCCGTAGCCGACGTTTGTCGTCCACAAGCCCGACATGCCGTCGAGCACGCGCTTGCCTTCACTGTCGATGAAATGCGCGCCTTCCCCGCCAACAATGACCCGCGAGCCGGCAGCCCGCAGCGACTTGTGATTGGAGAACGGATGCAAATGATGCTTCGCATCCAGCTCTTGCATCCGAGCCGTGGAGTATTTGTTCGACATGTGAGTTTCGTCTCCAGCTAAGGCACGATCCCCCGTGGGATCTCTTCTCAATCAGGCTGGAGATCTCCCGGGGGCGTGAAACCGACGCGCGCGCACAGTCGCAGAAGTTCATTCTTCTGCGTGCGGCGGTCAAAGAGATTGGCGATGGCCGAAGGGCGGTGCGTGCGGTTCATGACGATCTCGCTCCTCCCATTCTAAGGCGCTGAACCAGCGCCATTGGCCTCGGGACTATCGCATACCCGGACAAGCCCCACTCCTGAACGACCAAGGTGCGCGCGGGGCCTGTCCGAAGGGCTTTACAAAGCCCTCGCGATAGCGCACACGTTATGATCTACGGCGTAGAAGTGTCAAGACCAATCCAGTGCGAAAACCCAAAGCCCGCTCCCGCACCCCCCGAGGCCTGGATCGCACCGAGATCCTGGAGGCTGCATTCGGCCTGCTCGACGAGGCGGGAGAAGAGGGCTTTTCCGTGCGCAAAGTCGGCGCCGCCATGGGCATCGACCCAATGACAGTGCTGCATCATTTCCGCTCCAAGGAAGAATTGCTCCGCCAGATCGCCGATCGGGCGCTGGGATCCATCGCCCTGCCCAAACCCTCCGGAAAGTGGCAGACAGATCTGATGAACGTCGCCGTCGCCTACCGCGAACTGGCGCGCCGCCATCCGCGGCTGTTCCACCTTCATTTTCGCTTTCACGCCACTGGCATGGCCGACCACGTCTCGAGCGAAATCGTCTATCGCGCGCTCCTCGACGCCGGTCTACCGCCGGACAGGGCGGCGGGGCTTGGCTTATCGTTCTATGCCTTTGTTCTGGGTTTCGCGCTGGCCGAAGTTGAAGGCCTGCTGAAGCCGCTCGACGGCACCGAAGAACAGGAAATGGCCGGACTGGCGGTCGAGACATTTCCGGCGACCGCTGCGCTCCTACCTGCGTTCCGCTCGCTGGATAGCGACCGGGCATTCAACGATGCCGTCGGCGCCTTCATTGTCGGAATAACGCCGGATGGACCCGGCAGAGCCGGCCGGGCCGCTTAGCTCTCGTCGTCGAACACGTAGCCCGCACCGCGAACTGTACGGATGGGATCAGGTTCGTTGCCGCGAACGATCGCCTTGCGCAAACGGCCGACATGCACATCCACGGTGCGCTCATCCACATCCGAGTCGCGGCCCCACGTGCCGTCGAGGAGTTGCGAGCGGCTGAGCACCCGCCCCGTGTTCTCCATGAACTGCTCCAGCAGCCTGTACTCGGTTGGCCCTACGTTCACCTCGCGGCCAAAGCGCGTCACCCGGTGCGCCACACGGTCGAGTTTGATGCCGTTGCCTTCCAGAACATCCGCGATCCGCTCCGGCGCGGCGCGGCGCAACAGCGCCTTCACCCGTGCCACGAGTTCCGACACCGAAAACGGCTTGACGACGTAGTCGTCCGCGCCGGTCTGCAACCCGCGGATCTTGTCGCCTTCCTCGCCGCGCGCCGTCAGCATGATCACCGGCAGCGCCTTCGTCTCCGGCCGCGCGCGGATCTGGCGGCAGATTTCGATTCCGGCGAGACCCGGCAACATCCAGTCGAGAATGATGAGGTCCGGCCGTTCTTCCTGCATCACCATCATGGCATCCGTGCCCGACGGCGTGTGCACCACGCTGTAGCCCTCGGCCTGGAGATTGTAGGACAGCAGAGTAACTATCGACTCCTCATCCTCGACGATCAGAACTTTAGCCGGCATGGACGTTTCTTCTCATTCTATCGCCTCAGCGGATGGGACCCGACATGAGCGTCGAACTCGTCAGATCGCCCTTCGGACGCTCGCCTTCGGGCAGCGAGCCACGCGTCATGTAGGTCACGGTCTCGGCAATGTTGGTTGTGTGATCGCCGATCCGCTCCAGGTTCTTCGCTACAAAGAGCAGATGCGTGCATAGTCCGATGTTGCGCGGATCTTCCATCATGTACGTCAAAAGTTCGCGGAATACCGAATTGTAGACGGCATCAAGATTCTCATCCTGCCGCCAAACCTGCATGGCCCGATCCGGATTGCGTGCCGCGTAAGCATCGAGCACGTCCTTAAGCTGACGCGACGCAAGATCAGTCATATGCTGCAGACCGGTCAGCAGTCCCTTGGGATGCGTTTCGCCGGAAATGGTCTGCGCCCGCTTGGCAACGTTCTTTGCCAGATCGCCGACGCGCTCCAATTCACCCGCGACCTTGAGCACAGAAACGACTTGCCGAAGATCGTTTGCCATCGGCTGACGCCGCGCGATCATCAGGATGACCTGCTCTTCCAACTCGCGGTGCAACAGATCGATCGTGGCATCGCTAGCGACAGTTGCCTTTGCACGCATGGGGTTGTGGCTTGCCAACGAGTCAAAGGCCTCGCCGACCAATTGTTCGGCAAGACCGCCCATCTGGCTAATCTTGTCATCCAGACTACCAAGCTCTTGTTCGTATGACTTCACGATGTGTTCAGACATGATGTTTCCTTCCCCGAGAGGGGCAGCATCGGGCAGACAGGCTGCGAACCCAACTAGCCAAATCGGCCGGTGATGTAATCCTGCGTGCGCTTATCGACCGGATTAGTGAAGACGTCACTCGTCGCGCCGACTTCCACCAGGTTGCCCAGATGGAAGAACGCTGTGCGTTGCGAGACACGCGCAGCCTGTTGCATGGAGTGGGTGACGATGATGATTGTAAAATGCTCGCGCAGTTCTTCCATCAGTTCTTCGATCCGCGCCGTGGCAATTGGATCGAGGGCCGAGCAAGGCTCGTCCATCAGAATGACTTCCGGATTGATGGCGATGGTCCGCGCAATGCAAAGCCGCTGCTGCTGGCCGCCGGAAAGGCCGGTGCCGCTGTCGTTGAGGCGGTCCTTCACTTCTTCCCAGAGGCTGGCCTTGCGTAGGCTCCTCTCGACGATCTCATCCATTTCCGACTTGGAGGCAGCCAGCCCATGGATGCGCGGCCCATAGGCCACATTTTCATAGATCGATTTAGGGAACGGATTAGGCTTTTGAAAAACCATGCCAACCCGGGCGCGCAATTGCACTGGGTCGAGCGCCGGGTCGTAGATGTCCTTTTCGTCGATCAGGATCGTTCCCGTGACGCGGCAGGAAGAAACCGTGTCGTTCATCCGGTTGATGCAGCGCAGGAAAGTCGACTTGCCGCAGCCGGATGGACCAATGAAGGCCGTCACAGACTGTTCCGGGATGTCGACGTTGACATCCTTCAACGCGTGCTTTGCCCCGTAATGGACATTGACATTGCGCGCGAAAACTTTCGTGCGTGCAACAGCAGGCGCAGGGGACAGGCCCGGGATCGTAGACGTGATAGCGGTGTCGGAGGATTGAATATTCATGGCCTGATCCAGGGTTACCAGCGACGTTCGAATTTCGATCTCAGCCAAATCGCCGTTCCGTTCAGCGCGAACAGGAAGCCGAGAAGGACGAGGATGCCTGCGGCAGTCTTGGCCTCAAATGCAGGCTCGGGAAGGTCAGACCAGAGATAAAGTTGCACGGGGAGCCCGGTAGCAGCCTCGGTAATGGAACCGGGCACGTCAACCACGAAAGCAACCATCCCGATCATAAGGAGGGGCGCTGTCTGACCCAAAGCGTTGGCGACGCCCAGGATGGTGCCAGTCATTATCCCCGGAATGGCGAGCGGCAACATGTGGTGGAACACCGCCTGCTGGTGCGAAGCGCCGACGCCGAGCGCGGCTTCCTTAATCGACGGAGGCACTGCCTTCATCGACGCGCGCGCGGCTATGATGATCATAGGCAGCACAAGCAAAGCCAACACAAGTCCGCCAACCAAAGGCGCGGATCGTGGCAACCCGAAGAAGTTGAGGAACACGGCAAGACCCAGCAATCCGAAAACAATGGATGGGACCGCCGCCAGATTGTTGATGTTGATCTCGATGAGATCCGTCACCCAGTTTTTCGGTGCGAACTCTTCAAGATAAATCGCTGCCATGACGCCGATGGGCAAGCAGACCGCCAACGTCACAGCCAATGTGAGAAGCGAGCCAACCAGAGCGCCACCAAGTCCCGCCAGTTCAGCCTCACGGCTGTCGCCGGCCGTGAAGAAGCGATAATTGAAACCACTCTCGATCTTTCCATCGGCCCTGAGTTTTTCCAGGAACGCGACCTGGCGGTCACTGACCTTGCGATCGGCTTCCGGTGTCTCGTAGGTCACGACGCCCCACTGCCCAGGCTGGGCGTCAGCCGACGAGGACAGCGGGAGCAGGACCTCGCCGGTGGCGGCTGTGGCAGACATTTCGGTCAAACGGACCAGGCCGCCATTGATCGAGACAAGCCGGCTGTCGATTGTCTGATCCAAAACCTCGGCGCCGGAGACCTGATCGACCCGCGACGTCAAGCCCTTGATCGTCTCGCGCATCCTCGCTGCCGAGGCCAGAGCGCCCTCAGTGCCAATACGCTCCAGACGCGACGCTTCCGCAGTTAGTGCCGCGGCCCGATTCTTGAGTTCATCTTTGATCGTCTGAAGGTCGTCTGCGAAGTCGTTGGCCGAGAGCAGGATCTTGATTTGTCCGGTTGTCCCTGTCGGTGTCGCGATTGCTCGGGTTTCGTAGTTAGTACGTATCGGCGTGCCGACACCTTTGAAGTAGAGGTCCGCGGTATCGGACAACAGGAAGCGTGACGTGACAGTCTGGCCGAGCAAGCTCGGATCGGCCGCCAAACGGTTACGCAGGTCGTCTGCGGCTCCATTGCTCAGCAGGCTTGTCAGTTCGCGCTTGGCGGCGCGGCCTTCGATACCCGGCACGAGGCTTGTGATCGCCTCACGCGACAAGGTGAGATAATCACCAGCGCGGATCGACTCCGGCGACTTGTCACCCTTGGGATCCAGCAGAGCCGGGGATAGCGGAACGTCGGCGACGACGTAATGCTCCCAGAAGGCCGGGATGCCTTTGATGGCGATGTTGCCGATCATCACCGCGAGGAAAACGCCCGTCACCGCGATCGCAAGCATTCCGGTGGTGCGATAGATCGTTTCGCTCCGGTGCCGCTTACGCAACCGCTGTTGGGCTTCCTTCGAGGTAAAGTCCACGCGCCGGAACGGAGCCGGTGCAGGAACTCGGCGAGAGGCCGCTGTGATATCAGTCATATTGCTCACGGTAACGTTGCACCACGCGAAGTGCGATGAAGTTCAAGATGAGAGTGATGAAGAACAAGACGAAGCCGAGCGCGAAGGCCGACAAGGTCTTGGCGCTATCGAATTCCTGGTCGCCGACCAGAAGCGCCGAGATCTGAACCGTAATGGTTGTCACGGACTCGAGCGGGTTCGCAGTTAGATTCGCCGCAAACCCAGCCGCCATCACGACGATCATGGTTTCGCCGATGGCGCTGGAGATCGCCAGAATAAAGGCGGACACGATACCAGGAAGAGCTGCTGGCAGGACCACCCGCCGAACCGCCTCCGACTTCGTAGCTCCCAGAGCGTACGCACCGTCGCGCAGGGATTGCGGAACTGCGTTGATCACGTCGTCCGACAGGGACGAGATCAACGGAATGATCATCATGCCCATGACGAGACCGGCCGCCAATGCACTTTCCGATGAGACGCTCAAGCCAAAGCTTTCACCCCAGCCTCGAATGAGTGGCGCGACAGTCAGTGCTGCGAAGAAGCCGAGCACAACGGTGGGAATCCCTGCCAGGATCTCGAGCATCGGCTTGGCGACGGCGCGAACCCGAGGCGACGCATATTCTGACAGGTAGACGGCGGAGAAGAGCCCCAATGGCCCGGCCACAAGAATTGCGATGGTCGTGATGAGCAAAGTGCCGGCCAAAAGCGGAACGATGCCGTAAGAGGTATTCATTTCTCCCTGGTCCGCACGCATCGATGCCTGCGGGTTCCATTCGAGACCAAATAGAAATTCGAAAATCCCTGGCTTTCCCTTGATGTCGGGATCAAAGAAGAAGCGATATGTTTCGCCCACCAGCGACAGCACGATGCCGATCGTCGTCAAGACGGCAATCGCCGCCGCGCTCCAAAGCACGACGCTGACAAACCACTCGAAGCGGTTGCGCGCCCGGAAATCCCGGCTGGTGCGAGAGACGCTCCAGGCCAAGCCCGCCAGTGCGAGCGCCACACCGACCGCTATGACTGCGATGTTTCCGCTCTGCAGGGTGGACGAGTAGGCATTCGCCGCAGCTTGCAATTCAGGAGCCGACTCGCCCGAAAAACGGCCGCTGGCGATGTTCGTGACATTCCGTAATGCGCCGCCTAGCCGCAATTGGTCGGCCTGCAACTCGGCCGGCATGGCGGAGATGGCCGCATCGTTGGCGAGCCGGTTTGTGACCGGGGTTCCGATGGCGAACACCACCAGCATCGGAACCAGAACCATCACCGCCGCTAGTAGGCCGTGATAAGCCGGTAGGGAGTGCAACTCTTTGAGATCACCCCCGACAACGCTACGCGATCGGCTCGAACCAACATAGTAAGCAGTCACAACTAAAATGGCGAGAAGCAGAAAGTAAATGCCGGTCATGTTCTCTTTTCCGCTCTCGCCATCCCGGTGACGCCCCTGCATCCGCAGAGAACACCAGTAATCATGTCGAACAAAATAGCCGCGCGCAACCCAATGGGCGCGCGCGGCTGACGCCGTTACTTAAGATCGTCGCCCTTCATGGGGGCAAGCGAAGCGCCGGCTTCGAGCTGCTTCGAGAGCTTGTCCTTCGGCATTGCAACCAGACCCTTCTCGGTCAGGTAGCCTTCAGCGCCCAGGGCCTTCTCGGACAGATACTCGGCGACGAACTTGTCGAGGCCGGGGATCACACCGATGTGCTGCTTCTTCACGTAAACGAAGAGCGGGCGAGCACCCTTGAACTTGCCTTCAGAAACAGTCTCATACGTCGGCACAACGCCGTCGATGGCGACGCCGGCGAGCTTGGCCGAGTTCTCTTCCAGGTTCGAGAAGCCAAAGATGCCGACGGCATCCTTGTTGGCTTCGAGCTTCTGCACGATCACAGCGTCGTTTTCGCCAGCTTCGACGAACACGCCGTCAGAGCGGACTGTCTTCCAGACCTTCTCGAAGTTCTTGGTCTTGTTAGCCTCGTCGTCCTTCTTCATGGCCTTCAGGCTGTCGAAACCTTCAGCGCCCTTCTCCATGTAAAGTTCCATGAAGCTGTCGCGCGTGCCCGAGGTGGGCGGGGGGCCAAGGACTTCGATTTTGATGTTCGGCAGAGCCGGATCGATGTCAGACCAGTTCTTGTTAGGGTTGTCGACCAGCTTGCCGTCCTTGTCAGGAACCTGAGCAGCCAGGGCCTGAAAAACCTGCTTGCGGGTCAGCGAGAGCGGCGTGCCGGCTTTCGACTGAGCCATGGTCAGGCCGTCGATGCCCACTTCGATTTCGATGACCTCGGTGACGCCGTTCTTCTGGCAAAGTTCGAACTCGCCTTTTTTGATGCGGCGCGAAGCGTTGGTCGCGTCAGCTTTGTCGACGCCGACGCCTTCACAGAAAATCTTGAAGCCGCCGCCCGTACCCGTCGATTCAACGATCGGGGTCTTGTTGCCTGCTTTGCCGAACTGCTCAGCAACGGCGGTCGTAAACGGATATACCGTAGACGAACCGACGATGCGGATCTGATCACGGGCTTCGGCGGCGGTCGACATTGCGAGACCGCTCACGATCGAAACCGCGAGGAGGGTAGCCTTGTTCATTGGGAAAAACTCCTGTTGCCCTGCACGGAGGCGGCGTCCCGCTAATCCGAATGTCTGCGCGCGGGATCACCCTTAGCGGCTGGGCGCAAACCTTTTGTGACGGGCTAGAGCTATGAAATAAATATCTAAATAGGAACCGGGAGCCTCCGCTTCACCCCTCACGCGCCTATCGTCTCCAGGATGATGGTGAATCGAGAGCCGCGGCCGACTTCAGAGGCAATGTCCAACTCACCCCGGTGCCGGTTCAAAATGTGCTTAACGATTGCCAGCCCCAGTCCCGTTCCGCCCTGTTCCCGGCTCCGCGCAGTGTCGACCCGGTAGAAGCGCTCTGTCAGGCGCGGCAGGTGTTCAGGCGCAATCCCCGGCCCGTCGTCCGTCACGGCGATTTCCAACGCATCCTGTTTGCCGCTCCGGCGCACCCGTTCACGGATCGAGACATCGACGGTTCCGGACGGACGGCCGTATTTGATCGCATTGTGAATAAGGTTCTGCAGCACCTGCTCCAGCTCGTCGCGATCGCCGCGCACCAATCCCGCGGCCGGCAAAGGCGAAAACTTGAGTGCAATGTCGGCCTGCTGCGCCAGTGGCTCGAGGCCACGAATGACATGCGCGATGAGATCGTTCATGTCGACGGGGCCTTCTGGCCGCAAATGCGCACGCATTTCGATGCGGCTGAGCGACAACAAGTCATCGAGAATGCGGTTCATCCGCTGCGCCTGCGTCGCCATGATTCCAAGGAAACGCTTGCGCGCGGCCTCGTCGTTGCGCGCTGGACCCATCAGCGTTTCGATAAATCCTTTGATTGAAGCGAGCGGCGTGCGCAGCTCGTGGCTCGCATTGGCGATAAAATCGGCTCGCAATTGCGCCAATCGCTCTTGTTCGCTGGTATCGCGGAATTGCAAAAGAAGCCTGGGCCCAGAAAGCGGCGTGGAGGTAACGATAAACCGCCGCCCCTGCAGCATGCGCTCGGTAAATTCCGTCGTCTCGCTGCGCCCTTCGGCAAAACTTCGGTCGATCGATATCATTAGGTCGGGATTGCGGGTGGCAAGGCCCACAGGAGCACCGGCAGAGATCGATGGAAAGAGGTCGGCTGCGTGCCGGTTGAATACCGAAATCCGCCTTTCTGCATCTAGAACGATGGCGGCAATATCGAGCGCATGAACGATTTCGAACAGGTCAGGTGCCGTCGCATCGACAGCAACACCTTCTGAACCATCTCCGCCGGCCGGCTTGGCGGGATCGGATGGCCGCCATCCGAAAATCCCGGCCGCGAGCAGCCAGAAGCCACCCGCGGACGAAAGGTGAAAAGCGAAATCGATGGCAAATTGCGAACGGCCGGTCATTGCCGCTCTATAATCCGAACGCTGCGCCCCCGCTAGCCCACATACGCAATCATGCCTTCCGCGCGCAGGTGTTCACGCCGATCAGCGAATAAGCCGGGCAATAGCCGATCAGTCCCGTCAAAATCGGCACGAGGCCGATGAGCGCCCATGGCGACTGCGGACCGACGAAATAGAAGCTCAGAATGGCTGCGCCGACGATGATACGGAGCAGGCGGTCGATTGTTCCTTCGTTGCAAGGCATGGTGGTCTCCATCTGTTTGATGAAGAAACCCTATGCCGCGCGGTAAGCCGCGTCTGTGATCATGTCACCGTTGCATGGGGATTATCGGAGGGATTATCGGACGCTCACGAGATGGCGCAGCGCGGCCGGATCCACGATCGTCAGCGCGCCCCGGGCCGTAGCAATCCAACCGCGCCGCTGAAATTCGGTCAACTGCCGGCTGATCACTTCACGCGCGGTGCCGAGCTCGGATGCGAGCTGCTGATGTGTCATCGGCACGCGATCGCTGTTGCCGGCAAGATCGAGTAGCCGCTGGGCAAGCCGGATATCGATCCGCGAGAAGGCGACTTCTTCGATGAGCTTGAAAAGGTTCGTCATGCGGCTCGACAGCGCCGCAAATACGAAGCGCCGGAAATCGGGCGACTTTGAAATCGCCTCATCGAATGCCGCCTTCGGCAGCGCAACGGCCTCAATCGGCGTCTCCGCCACGCCTTCCGCCTGATAAACCTCATCGCCGATCAGGCATGCGGTCGTCATGGCGCAACTCTCACCCGCCGATACGCGGTAGAGCACGATCTCGCGGCCCGCTTCCGACAGCTGATGCACGCGCACCGTGCCTTTGATGAGCAGCAGATAGTTTTGTGGCGGCTGACCTGGGCCGAACACCACCGCGCCAGCCGGCAGCGTCACCACGCGTCCGGCCCGCTCAACCATTCCCAGAGACGGCTCCGGAAGCTTTTTCAAGTCCGGGAAATAATCGGTCCAGGCCATGATGTCCAAGAGTGAACGGGTTTGGAAAGAACGCGTGCGCGTCAGATGACGTTATGCGACCCGTCGCAGAACGGCTCGTCGTCCGTCGTCTTGCAACCGCACAAATTGAATGTTCCGCTTGCCGGTGCCTTGAAGGCCAGAGGATCGATCCCCGTATCCTTGTGGGCGCCGTCGCAGAAGGGCTGCCGCTTCGACCGACCGCACCGGCAGTAGAAATAGGTTTTACCTTCCACCAGTTCGACCTGGTAGGGCCCCTTCTGTGCGACGATCGGATCTTCGGCCATGGTGTCCCCTCCTGCTGCCGGCCCGGCCGGTGCGCCGGCCACAAGCTCAAGTCTGTACTATTTTGTGGCGTAGCCGCTCCCGCGGAACGAGACAAGCGGATCGATAAAGCCTGACCGAAATCAAGAGGGCGGCCCGCCGTTACCCAACCAGGAGGGGAGTTCGTTCGACCGTTTTGACACCCTGATCGTCCTCCCAGACGAAGACCAACTCGCCCGGCCCCGGTACCCGCATATAGAAGGCGACAAACGGATTGGAGGAAATCCCAGGTCCGAACTCGGCTTTGAACACCGTGACCGTGCCGAACGACACCGTCAGCGTCTTCACGATGTTGCGCGGGATGATTTGCCCATTCGCGTCTTTGCGGTTCCCGGTCTCCATCACGTGATTGATGAGCGCGCGCACCTCGATGACGTCCCCGACCGACGTTTTCTCTGGCAGCTTGATCCGTGTCCTATTGGCCATCGCGACCTCACTCGTTCCCGCAGCCGCCGATGGTCACTTCAATCTTGCGCACGCTGACCAGCAATGACCCGGTCGACACCTCGGCGATGGCCACCACATCCTGTGTCTTGGCGAGCCGCATACGCCCCGAGACCATGGCCTTGCCGGTCGCCGGAATGAGATGGAACGTCGCCACCACCGCCTGCGGGTTGGATGTCGAGAGCAGATGCAGAGTGCGCACGTAGTCGTTGTCGGTCATCGGGCTGTCGACGGCAATCGTGTAGGGAACAACGTTGCCGTTCTCCGCCAACTCCGGCAGCGTCAAGGTGAGGGGTTCGCCCACAGCGGGCTCCGCATCGTTGAGGATTGCTTGCAAAGCCTCTTCAAACTGCCGCGAGTGCGCAAGCCCGTCTGAAACCGGGATTCGGGACGCCTGCTCGGGACCTGCAGTCACGGGAGCGGCCGCACTCCCCTCCGTTCCGCCGGCACGCACCGGTGCCGCCGCCAGCAGCGCCAGCAGCGCGCCGGCAGCGCCTCCGCCCAGAACGAGGTCGCGGCGGCTTAAGATTTTGGCGTGGCGCTGAGGCTCCACCTGGGGGGCACGATCGGACAACATGTTGGTGTGTGCATAGCACAAGCTCGTCCGCACTTTCCATCGCGGCGGTGCTCCCTAAGCATTACGTCTAGGTTAGGTAGCGGCCTGCCGCTTCTCAGCGGTCGCGGGCGCTGCTACGGTTCGCGCAAAGACTGTCCGAAAAGCCGGAGTGAACCGTGCACCCCATCCTGGTTTCGATGATTGTCCTTGCCGCAGCCTGTGCACTGGGGCTTGGGACCGCGGAGCTTGCCGCCAAAACCATCGCCCAGCCTCAGCCTGTGATACTGGTCCGCGCTGAAACCGCCGCTCTCATTATGGTCGACGACCCGGCCTGTCACTACTGCCGCCGGTGGCACAAAGAAGTTGGCAGCGGCTATCCTCGCACCGCTGAAGGACGTGCCGCACCGCTAAAACGTGTCAACCGGGATGCAAAAATTCTCGCCAACTTTGCCCCCGTGATCTACACGCCCACCTTCATTCTCGCACAGAACGGCCGCGAATTGGGCCGCATCACGGGCTATCCAGGCCAGTTCTATTTCTGGGAAGAGCTCTCACAGTTGATGTCGTCCAGCGGCATCAACACGAAGGGATGAAGCGATGGCCCTCGATTTGACACGCCGCCAGTTCGGCGCGGGCCTCGCAGCCGCCGCAACCGGCTGTCTTTCAACACGAGCGTTTGCCAACGGCGCGGCAAAAGTCGTGGTGATCGGCGGCGGTGCCGGCGGCGCAACCGTTGCGGGAGCGCTGAAGAGCCTTGCCCCCACAATCGACGTCACGCTGATCGAACCGCAGACAGCCTACACCACCTGCTTCTTCTCCAACGCTTACATCGGCGGCCTCTACGACTTCGCCGCCCTCACCCACGGCTACGCTGGCATCGCCGCCATCGGCGTGACCGTCGCCAACGCCCGTGCCGACCGCATCGACATCACCAAACGAACCGTCACCCTGTCGGATAAGAAAATCCTGGATTATGACCGCCTCGTCGTCGCCCCTGGTATCGACTTTAAGTGGTCATCCATCGAGGGCTATTCGCCGGAAGCCGCTCAGATCATGCCGCATGCCTGGCGCGGCGGTGAACAACTCCAGGTCCTGCGTCGCCGGCTTGAGGCGATGGACGACGGTGGCACCGTCGTGATAGCCGCGCCGCAACTTCCCTATCGTTGCCCGCCGGGTCCCTACGAACGCGCCTGCGTCGTCGCCAACTACCTCAAAACGCACAAGCCCAAATCCAAGCTCGTCATCCTGGACGCCAAGTTGATGTTCTCCAAACAGGCTGCCTTCCAGGACGCCTTCGATCGCTACTACAAAGACATCATCGAACTGAATCTCTCCAACGACATCGACGACTTCACCGTCACGCGTGTCGATCCCGCCACTGGCGATATTGCCACAAAAGCGGGTCTCACCATCAAAGCTGCAGTAGCAAACATCATCCCGCCGCAGACCGCAGGTGCCATTGCTCTGCAGTCAGGCCTAGCAGATCCCGCCTGGTGCCCCGTCGATCCCAACAGTTTCGCCTCCACCAAGGTCCAGAACGTCTACGTGCTCGGCGATAGCGCCCTGGCCAACGAGATGCCCAAGTCCGCATTCTCCGCTCATAGCCAGGGGCTCGGCGTCGCTGCTCATATTGCTGCTGATCTGGAATCCCGCCCGCCCGCTCCCGGCCGCTACCGCAACACCTGCTGGTCGATCGTCGCCCCGGACGACGCCATAAAAATCGGCGCCGACTACGCTCCAGGCCCCCTGCCGGGCGCAAAGTCCGGCCTGGTCCCGTCCAATGCTTTCGTCTCAAAGCCCGGCGAAAGCGCGGGCGAGCGCAAGGCGACCTACAACGAAGCCTTTGCCTGGTACCCGACGCTGACCGGCCAGATCTTCAATCCTGCTGCCCGCAAAACCTAACCGGATCCCGCAATTCCCGGGTCTTCGCTCTGCCCGCCCACAGCATTCGCGCGCCATCCAAGGCATGGATGCGCAACCCGACCCTTGCGAAGGTTGTTTTTCAGCGCAGCCGTGGCTAGTTAAGTCTTTGTGATGACATCGCCCGCCATGATTTTCTGTGGCGGCAGCCCGACGAGCCGGGGTTCAGTTGCGTTCATCCCCGGCGGGCACTGCCACGGCTCTGAAAAGGGCAGGGAAGGGGCCCGGTGCCCCCGCGGGAGACCAACGCATGTCGACGATTGTTTTCCTCCTTCTGTTGATCGGCGCCGTCACGGCGCTGGGAATGCTGCAAGCCCGCATCTCGGTCTGGGCCATGGCGCTGGGCGCCCTGCTTTTCGTTTGGCAAGCCGGCATCCTCACCGGTGAACCGACCTTCCCGCTCTCCAGCTTCTTTTCGCTGCTCGCCTGGATCCCCATCGGCATCCTCGCCGCGCTGTCCGTCCCCGAAGTGCGCCGCCAATTCTTCGTCCGCCCCGCCTTCGACTTCCTGAAGAAAACATTGCCGAAGGTCTCCGACACCGAACAGCAGGCACTGGACGCCGGGACCGTCGGCTTCGATGCGGAACTCTTCTCCGGCACGCCGGACTGGGCCGTCCTGCGCGCTGTTCCGCCAGTGACCCTGACTCCAGAAGAACAGGCCTTTCTCAACGGCCCCACCGAAGACCTCTGCCGCCTCATCG
>VYKW01000123.1_pt1 | contig 34866 bp, 29 predicted proteins | sample 5114451 | NCBI WGS metagenome assembly VYKW01 (sample SAMN12291784, study PRJNA351875) | freshwater metagenome | isolation source: freshwater lake | place: USA: Michigan, Gull Lake | collected 2013-08-08
CGGGGCCCACGCTCAACCGCCGCGCCAGCGCTGCCCCGACGATCAGGCCGACGGTTGCGAGCAGCATGAACGCCGCCGCTGCACGCCAGCCGGACAGCGCGATACAGCCGGTGGCGATCACGCCGCCGACCAGCGCGCCGGGCAGGGCGGAACGGCGCACGACCAGATCCTCGATCGCCGCAATATCGTCGATCAGCCGCGTGCTGGCCTCTCCGCTGGCAAGGTCGGGCACCTTGCGCGGATCGGCGGCGGCGAGGGTGCCGAACAATCGCGTGCGCAGGCCCGCCATCGCGGTCAGCGCCGCGCCGTGGCTGGTTAGCCGCTCGCCATAGCGGGCGGCGGTGCGGGCAATCGCCAGCGCGCGGATCGCCGCGCTGGGCAACAGATAGTTGAACGCGGTGACAGCGGCCATGCCGCCGGCGCCCGCGATCGCGGCTCCGGTCAAAAACCAGCCCGAAATGCCGAGCAGACCGACCGATGCAGCAGCCGCGACCCCGGCCAGCAACAACGGCCAGCCCAGCCCCACATGCCGGCCCACCCCCAGTTGCGCCGCGACCCGATCCATCGCGCTCATAACCGCACCTCCGTGTCAGCACGGCCAGCGAGTGCCATGTCATGGGTCGCGACGACAATCGCGTGGGTGGCCGCAAGCTCGGCAAGCAGCATGCCGATCTGCTCGGCGCTCGCGGCGTCGAGATCGGCAGTCGGCTCGTCGCAGAGCAGCAGCGGACGGTCCGACAGCAGCGCGCGGGCGAGGCTCAGCCGCCGCAGCTCACCCCCCGACAGCCCTGCCGCGCGATGATCGAGCGGAAGGTCGAGTCCGCCGCGCGCGGCCAGCATCGCATCGAGGCCGACACGTGTGCAAACCGCGCGGATCGCGTCATCCCCGGCATCGGGCCGGGCGAGCGTTAGGTTGTCGCGCAGCGTCCCCGGCACCACCAAGGGTCGCTGCGCGGCCCAGGCGATGTCGCCGGGTGCGATCGGGGTGACCCGTCCGTCGGACGGTGCAACCTGCCCGGCACAAACGGCAAGGACGCTGGTCTTGCCACTCCCGGTCGGCCCGGTCAGCGCGACCATGCCGGTTCGCCCGAGGCTGAAGGACACCGGACCGATCCGTGCGCCCGGCCATGCGATCGTCACGTCCTGCGCATCGAGACCGTCGAACGGTGCGGCAACCGGAGCGGCGGGCAGGGGCCGGTCCAGCGGCTCGACCACCGCCTGCGCAGCCTCGCCCAGCTGTTTTTCGTGATAGGCGGCGGCGAGGCGGCGCATCGGGAGGTAGAATTCAGGTGCCAGCGCCAGCGCGAACAGCGCCTCGCGAAAGGTCAGCGTTTCCGGAACGGGGAAGGGGAGGATGCCAAGTAGGCTGAACCCACAATAGACCGCGACCAAAGCGACCGAGAGTGCCGCGAAAAACTCCAGCACCCCGCTGGACAGAAACGCGATCCGCAGCACCGCGAGCGTGCGGGTCGCGACTCCTTCAGTCGCCGCGCCGATCTGGCGGGTGATGCGCTCACCCGCACCGAAATGGCGGATCATCGCCAGGCTGCGAAGTCGTTCGACGAACAGGTCGGAGAGCTGCTCCAGTGCGCGGAGCTGCGCGTCGGCGGCACGGCGCGCCATCGTTCCGGCCAGAATCATGCCGAGGACGAACGGGATCAGCGTCCCGATCAGGATCGCTGCAGCGACGGGGCTGGCGAAGGCGACGCAGCCCGCGACGAGCAACGGGCCGATGGCCGCAGCGTGGCGGACCGGCAGGAAGCGCGCGGCATGCGCCTCGATCCGGTCGACATGGTCGATCGCGATCGCCGCGCTCTCACCGATCGGGATCGGGCGGGGAAGCGCCTCGCCGAGCAGCCGCCGCTGCAACCGCACCCGCAATGGCGCGACGCTCGTCTGCGCCTCACGGATTGCGAGCGACTGTGCGGCATATCCTGATAGCGCGCGGATGGCGCCCCCGCCCAGCATCGCGAGCACCCCGGCAAGCGCAGACTGCCCGGCGATCAACGCAGAAATGGCCGCCGCCAGCCCCCAGGCAAAGGCTGCCGCGCCACCGATGTCGAGGAGCCAGAACGCTCCGGCGCGACTGCTTCTTCGCATGGGTGGACCTTCTGTCCAATCGGGGACCGGGTCGAGTCCGTACTATTCCCGATGTCGGCACGCCAGCCCGCATCCTAGGGCGGGCCGGTACACGTCCCGGAAATGGGGGAAATAATGACGATAGACATGGCAGTTGTCGAATTGTCGCGGCTTCAGTTCGCGCTCACGGCAATGTATCACTTCCTGTTCGTGCCGCTGACGCTCGGCCTCGCCTTCATGCTTGTGATCATGGAGACGGTTTATGTGATCACCGACCGGCCGATCTGGCGCGACATCACGCGCTTTTGGGGCAAGGTGTTCGGGATCAACTTCGTGCTCGGCGTCGCCACCGGCATCACGATGGAGTTCGAATTCGGCACCAACTGGGCCTATTATTCGCACTATGTCGGAGACGTGTTCGGCGCGCCGCTCGCGATCGAAGGGCTGATGGCTTTCTTCCTTGAGGCGACGTTTGTCGGCCTGATGGTGTTTGGCTGGGACAAATTGTCCAAGCGGCAGCATCTGCTGACCACCTTCCTCGTCGCCCTGGGCACGAACCTGTCGGCGGTGTGGATCCTGGTCGCCAATGGCTGGATGCAGAACCCGACCGGGTCGGCCTTCAACCCCGAAACGATGCGGATGGAGGTCGTCGACTTCATGGCGGTGGTGTTCAACCCCGTCGCACAGGCAAAGTTCGTCCATACCGTCAGCGCAGGCTATGTCCTCGCCTCGGTGTTCGTGCTCGGCATCTCGTCCTGGTATCTGCTCAAGGGGCGGCACCTAGAGTTCGCCAAGCGCAGTTTCGCGGTCGCGGCGGCGTTCGGCCTTGCCGCCTCGCTGTCGGTCGTCGTGCTGGGTGATGAGAGCGGCTATGCGCTGACCGACAACCAGAAGATGAAGCTCGCCGCGATCGAAGGCGCCTGGCACACCGAACCGGCACCCGCCGGCCTGTCGATCTTCGGCATCCCGTCGAACGAGGGGCGCGAGACCAAGTACGAGGTCAAGATCCCCTATGTCCTTGGCCTCATCTCCACCCGCAGCCTGACGGGCGAGGTCGCCGGCATCACGCCGCTGGTCGAACAGGCCCGCGTGCGCATCATCCGCGGCATCGATGCCTATGACGCGGTGGAAAAGCTCAAGGTCGACCGCACCAACCTCGCCGCACGCGAGCAGTTCGAGCGGAACAAGGCCGATCTTGGCTATGCGATGCTGCTCAAGCGCTATGTCGCCGATCCGCGTCAGGCCGATGCCGCCGCGATCGACAAGGCGGCGTGGTCGACCGTTCCCAATGTGCCGGTGCTGTTCTGGCTGTTCCGCGGCATGGCGGGGCTTGGCTTCTTCTTCATCGCCTTCTTTGGGGTCGCGCTCTACTACGCCAACACCCGCAAGTTCGACCGGAAATGGTTCCTGCGCACGGCGCTGTGGGTCATCCCGCTGCCTTGGGTCGCGATCCAGGCGGGCTGGCTGATCGCAGAGATCGGGCGCCAGCCCTGGGCGGTCGAAGGCGTGCTGCCGACCTTCCTCGGCGCCTCCAGCCTGACGGTTGGACAGGTGTGGGCGACGATCATCGGCTTCACCCTGATCTATGGCGTGCTCGCGGTGATCGAAGTGCGGCTAATGCTCGCGGCGATCCAGCATGGCCCCGAAAATGGTGCACCCGAAGCGGAGCCCATCGCTCCGGCCGGCGCGCCCAATCCCTTCCAGACCGTCGCGGCCGAATGAACCGCGCGGGACAAGGAGACCAATCATGACCCTACCGCTCGATTACGAGACGCTCCGCGTCATCTGGTGGCTGCTAATGGGCGTGCTGCTGATCGGATTTGCCCTGACCGACGGGTTCGATCTTGGCGTCGCGTCACTGCTGCCCTGGGTCGCCAAGACCGATGAGGAACGCCGCATGGTGATCAACACCGTGGGTGCGACCTGGGAGGGGAACCAAGTCTGGTTCATCCTCGGCGGTGGTGCGATCTTTGCCGCATGGCCGTTCGTCTACGCCGTCAGCTTTTCCGGCTTTTACCTCGCGATGTTCCTGGTCCTCGCCGCGCTGATCCTGCGGCCGGTCGGGTTCAAATATCGCTCGAAGCGGCCGGACCCGAAATGGCGCGCACGCTGGGACTGGGCGCTGTTCGTCGGCGGGTTCGTGCCGGCTTTGGTGTTCGGCGTCGCGGTCGGCAACGTCCTGCTCGGGCTGCCCTTCCGCCTCGATAGCGACCTGCGCTCCTTCTATGACGGCACGCTGCTGGGCCTGTTCACCCCGTTCAGCCTGCTCGCCGGGCTGCTGTCGGTCGCGATGCTGGTGCTGCACGGTGCAGGCTGGCTGTCGCTCAAGGCGGAGCAGGGGCCGGTGCTGGATCGGGCGCGGACCATCGGTCAGGTTGCCGCGATTGCCGCAGTGGTCCTGTTCGTCGCCGGTGGCTTCTACGTCGCCTGGGGCGGTCTCGGCTTCCGGGTCGAGGGCGTGATCGACACCGCCGGCCCGTCCAACCCGCGCTTTACCGGGGCGGTCGCTGCTCCCGGTGCATGGCTCGACAATTATGCGGCCTATCCGTGGATGATCGCTGCACCGCTGATCGGCCTGGTTGGGCCGCTGGTGGCGCTGGCCGGGATCCGTGCGCGCCGGGATGCGCTGGTGTTCGCCGGTTCCTCGCTTGCCAATGTCGGCATCATCGGGACGGTCGGCCTGTCGATGTTCCCGTTCATCCTGCCGAGCACGATCGATCCGGCGTCGAGCCTGACGGTGTGGAACGCCTCGTCCAGCCACACCACGCTGTTCATCATGCTGGGCGTGACGCTCGTCTTCCTGCCGATCGTGCTGCTCTACACCGCATGGGTCTATCGCGTGCTGTTCGGTCGGGTGACGATCGAGCAGGTCCGCACCAACCCCGATTTCTACTGATCGAAAGGAAGCCGCCATGTGGTATTTCGCCTGGATCCTCGGCGTCACGCTGGCCGTAGCCGTGGCCGTGCTCAACGGCATTTGGCACGAGTTCCACTCGCCGCCGTCCGAAGACCAGACGGTCGGGGGCTGACGGTAAGTGACCCACCGTTACCTGCCCGCACTCGCCGCCCGTGCGGTGCCCCGCTACACCAGCTACCCCACCGCCGCCGAGTTCGGACCGGCGGTGGGGGCGGGGGATCAGGCCGCAGCGCTCGATGCCATCGCACCGGGCGCGCCGGTCTCGCTCTACCTCCACATCCCCTATTGCGAGCAGATCTGCTGGTATTGCGGGTGCAACACGGGGGCGGTGGGGCGGCCGCAGCGGCTTGACGTCTATCGCGCGGCGATCGAGGCGGAGATTGCCACCGTCTCGGCACGGATGCGCGGGCGGGTGACGGCGGTGCATTTCGGCGGAGGCAGCCCCAATGCACTGAGCCCTGAAGCCTTTGCCGAGATCTGCGGCACGCTGCGCCAGCGGTTCGACATTGCGCCGGACGCGCAATGGGCGGCAGAGATCGACCCGCGCTTCTTCGATCGCGCGCATGCCTATGCCTTTGCGCGGTCGGGGATCGGGCGGGTCAGTGTAGGCGCGCAGACCTTTGCGCCGCTGGTGCAGGCGGCGATCGGGCGGATCCAGCCCTTTGCCAAGGTAGCCTCAGCCATCGCCGAAGCCCGCAATGCCGGGATCGCGCAGATCAACCTGGATCTGATGTATGGCCTGCCCGGCCAGACGCTGGACGATATCGCCGCGACGATTACCGCCGCGCGGCGCCTCGCGCCCGACCGGGTCGCGATGTTTGGCTATGCCCATCTGCCCGCGATGCTCCCGCGTCAGCGGCGGATCGACGCGTCGAAACTCCCGGGAGCCGAGGCGCGCTTCTGGCAGCGCGCGCTCGCGCATGATCTGTGGGTCGAAGCAGGCTATGACGTGATCGGCTTCGACCATTTTGCGCAGCCCAACGACAGCCTCGCGGTCGCGGCCCGGGCAGGAGCGCTACGCCGGAATTTCCAAGGCTTTACGGATGACCGCGCCCCGACGCTGATCGGTCTCGGCGCGTCCGCGATCAGCCAGTTCGACGGCGTGATCGTCCAGAATGAAAAACATGTCGGCCGCTATCGTATGGCGGTGCTGGGCGGCGAGCTGGCCGGCGTCCGCGGCGTCCGGCGTGACGCCCATGATGTCGCGGCGGGCGACGTCATCGAGCGGTTGTTGTGCGATGGCCATGTCGATGTTGCCGCGATCGCCGCTGCGCACGACATGACGGCCGAGCAGCTCTGCCATGATGCCGCGCTGCTGGACGAATTGTCCGGGCAGGGGGTGATCGCGCGGGACGGCTGGTCGATCAGCATTGCCCCGCTGGGCGCTCCTTACGCCCGGCTCTCCGCCGCTGCGTTCGACCGGTATCGCGTGGTCAGTCGCGGGCAGTTCAGCGCCGCAGTCTGAGCCGGACTACGTATCACTCCTCATATTGGTCAGCTCCCCCGACGCTTAGCTTCTCCCTGATCCTTTGGGAGATGAGCCGTGAAGAATGTTGCCGTGCTGATCCACGCCGATGCCGGACAGGAATCGCGGATTCAGGCCGCGCTGGATTTGGTCCGAGCGCTTCACGGTCATCTGATCGCGATCGACGTGACCGCGATGCCGCCGATTGCCGAAGATCCGGTGATCGGCCCGGCAACGCTCGCGGCGCACATTGCCGAAGAGCTGGACGTGCAGGACGCGAACCGCGAGCGGGTCAAGGCCCGCCTGACGATGGAAGATACACCCTGGACCTTGGCCGAGTGCATGGGCGACGTTGCCTCCTGCCTCGCCTCGCACACCGCGCTGACCGACCTGGTCGTGATCAATACGGTGTTCGACGGCTTCCCGGGTGGTGAGATGGATGGCGTCGTTGCGGCGATGCTCCGGCTCAACCGACCGGTGCTGGCGGTGCCCTGCGCCACGCGTGGCGTCGCGATGAGCGGGACCGCGCTGGTCGCCTGGGACGGCTCGGACGAGTCCGACGCCGCGCTGCGTGCGGCCGTGCCGTTGCTTGGCCTGGCGCGTGAGGTGCGCATCCTCAGCATTGATCGCGGATCGCTCAAACACCCGCCGGAATTGGCGGCAAGCTATCTCTCGCGTCATGGCATTCGTCCCGACATCATGGTGGTTCCGGCCGAGCCGGGTCGCATCGGACAGCAGATCCTGGCCCAGGCGCTCAAGATCGAACCGTCGATGATCGTGATGGGTGGCTATGGCCATGCACGCCTGATCGAAACGCTGTTCGGCGGGGTCACGCGAGACCTGCTGCACCACAGTCCTTATCCGGTGTTCCTCGCCCAGTGAAGGAGTCGAGCCGATGACCCAGCCACGCGATCCTGCCACCCTGCGCCATCTGGTGGTGCTGGGGCACCCCGGACTCGACAGCTTCAACCACGCGATCGTCCGCGCCTATCGCGAGGAGGTCGAGAGCCTCCACCAGATTGTCGAGGTCGACGACCTCTATGCCCGGAACTTCGATCCGCTGCTGCGGCGTGACGAGCTGCCCGGGCCGGGGTTCAGGCCGCGCCCCGATGTCGCCACCTCGCTCGCCCAGATCGAGGGGGCGAGCGCGATCGTGCTGGTCTATCCGATCTGGTTCGGCATGCCGCCGGCGATGATCAAGGGCTATGTCGATCGCGTGCTCGGCGCCGATTTCTCGCCCGAGGAACTGAAGGCACAGCTGCCCAGCCCGGCGCTGCGCGGAAAGCGGCTGACCATCTTTTCGACCTCGGCGGCGACGCGGCCGTGGCTGGAGGAGCGGGGCCAATGGCTCGCGCTCAAACAGGCGTTCGATATCTATCTGACCCGCGCCTTTGGCCTCGCGGACTGCCATCATGTCCATTTCGACGCGGTGGTGCCGGGACTGGATGAACGGTTTGTAGCCGAGCATCTCGCGACCGTGCGGCAGACCGCGCGCGAACGGGCGACGGTGCTGCGCTATGGCGACCTGCCCCCGAAATTGCTGCTCGAACCGAACGTCTAAATCTGCAACGCGCACAAAAAAAGGGCGGCAATCCAATCGGATCGCCGCCCATTTTCGTTCAGAACCGGAAGCCGATACCGACGCCGGCTACGATCGGATCGATGCTGATCCGCGCCGTGTTGGTCGCCGCGCCGGTGCGGAGCCGCGCCGTCGTGTCCATGTCGATATATTTGACGTCGAGGTTCAGGAACATCTTCTCGTTGAGGTCGATGTCCACACCCGCCTGCAGGGCATAGCCGAAGCTGTCATCCATCTCGACATCGGTCGCACCGATTGCGGTGACCAGCGCATCGCTCGCCTTGGTCGAATAGAAGATCGTGTAGTTGACGCCCGCGCCGACATAGGGGCGAACCTTCGCCTCAGGCGCGAAATGATATTGCAGCGTCAGCGTCGGCGGCAGCACCCAGGTGCTGGCCAGCTCGTCAAAGCCCGACAGCGTGCCGCGGCCCTGCGCGTCATGCTTGGTCGTCGCCAGGATCAGCTCGGTCCCGATATTGTCGGTCAGCATATAGGTGAAATCGACTTCGGGCATCACGGCGTTGCTGACGCCGACCTCGCTGCCCGGAAAGCCGGGCGTGACCGGTCCGGAGCTCTCGGTCGGCGCGACCAGAATCGCGCGACCGCGCACCAGGAAATCGCCTTCCTTGGCGATGGCAGGTTGGACGCCGACCGCACAGGCCAGGACGCCGATGACGACATGGGTGGTTTTCATGGGTAGTTCCCCGCTACATTCTTGCGCGAAGGATGCGCGGCGGCGGCATCGGACATTGCGGCGCGCGGCTGCATTGGTAGTTTTCCCAATGGGTTTTGCCCGGATGCTGCGGGCATATGCAGGACATGGATATGGGCGCGGACATCGTCGAAAAACTTGCCGCGCGCTTCATCGCCAGCGACCTCGATCGTGCGCAGTTCCTCATGGACCCCGATGGCACCATCCGCAGCTGGAACCCCGGCGCGCAGATTCTGCTCGGTTATGAAGCCGACGCGGCGGTTGGACAGCCGATGGCGATGCTCTACTCGGCGGCCGACTCTGCCGCCGGCAAGCCGCGCGACGATCTCGACCGCGCAGTCAGCTATGGTCGCTATGCCGAGGAAGGGTGGCGGCGGCGGCAGGACTCCACGGAGTTCGCCGCCGACGCCCGCATCATCGCCCTGCGGGACGAGCGCGGCGCGCTGCTCGGTTTCGGCGGGACGATCGACGACATCACCGATCGCAAGGCGGCAGCAGGCGCGGTGGCACGGAGCGAACTGCATCTGCGCTCGATCCTCGCCACGGTGCCGGATGCAATGATCGTCATCGACGATCGTGGACAGATCCTGTCGTTCAGCGCGGCGGCCGAACGCCTCTTCGGCTATGCCGAGTCCGAAGTTGTCGGCAAGAATATCGCCATGATGATGCCCGACGGGGACCGGCTACGGCACGACGATTATATCGACCATTATTGCCGCACGGGAGAGCGCCGGATCATTGGCATCGGCCGCATCGTCGTCGGCAAAAGGCGCGACGGCAGCGAATTTCCGATGGAGCTGGCGGTCGGTGAGGCGCGCAGTGCCGGGCATCGCATCTTCACCGGCTTCATCCGCGACCTGTCCGAACGCCAGCGCGCCGAACTGCAGATGAAGGAACTGCAGTCCGAGCTGGTGCATGTCTCGCGCGTGTCGGCGATGGGCACGATGGCATCGACGCTGGCGCACGAACTCAACCAGCCGCTGACCGCGATCGCCAACTACATGGAGGCGGCGCGCGACCTGATCGCGGCGGAACAGCCGGACCTGGAGATGCTGGGTGAGGCGGTGACGGAATCGGCGACCGAGGCGCTCCGTGCAGGTAACATTGTCCGGCGGCTGCGCGAATTCGTCGCACGCGGCGAGGTGGAGAAGCGCGTCGAATCGCTGCCCCAGATGGTCGAGGAAGCGACGCGCCTTGCGATGACCGGTGCACGCGAGCGTGGTGTGCGCGGACTCAAGGACCTCGACCCCGACGCCCGGCTCGCGCTCGTCGACCGAGTTCAGATCCAGCAGGTGCTGGTCAACCTCATCCGCAATGCGGTCGAGGCGCTGGAAGGCATGCCGGTGCGCGACGTCACCATCGCCACGCGGGTGCAGGGCGACGGGATGATCCGCGTCGAGGTCAGCGACACCGGCCCGGGCATCGATCCGGACATCCGCCCGCGGTTGTTCGATGCCTTCAATACCAGCAAGCCAAACGGCCTTGGCCTTGGCCTGTCGATCTGCCGCACGATCATCGAAGCGCATGGCGGGCGGATCGATGCCGATGCCCGGCCCGGCGGCGGCACGACCCTGTGGTTCACCATTCCCAGTGCGGAGACCCAAGAATGAGCGATAAGCCGCTGATCCACCTGATCGATGACGAGGATGCGGTGCGCCGCTCGGCCAGCTTCCTGCTCAAGACGTCGGGCTATGACGTGCGCGCCTATCCGTCGGGGGTGGCGTTTCTGAAAGAGGCGCGGCACCCGGATCCGGGCTGCATCCTGCTCGACATCCGCATGCCCGAAATGGACGGGCTGGAGGTGCAGCGCGAACTGAATGCGCGCGGCATCGCGCTGCCGGTGATCGTGCTGACCGGACATGGCGACGTGGTCACCGCGGTCACGGCGATGAAGCAGGGGGCGCTCGATTTCCTTGAAAAGCCGTTTGAAAAGGCGCTGCTGCTCGCCGCGCTCGATCGCGGGTTCGAGCGGCTGGGCCGAGCGGAAACCGCCGAGGTCGAGGGGCAGGAGGCGGCGGTGCGGATCGCCGCGCTCACGCCGCGCGAACGCGACGTGCTGCGCGGCCTGGTTGCAGGCCACCCCAACAAGACCATCGCCTATGACCTTGGCATCTCGCCGCGCACGGTCGAGGTGCATCGCGCCAATGTGATGACCAAGCTGGAGGTGCGCAGCCTGTCCGAAGCGCTGCGCATCGCCTTTGCGGCGGGCCTCGACGCTTCCGACTAAGGATATTTCCGTAGCGCGGCGACCGCCGGTTTTCGGCACGATGCCGCGCGATGGATCAGCGTACCACCATTCCCCCTGCGACCGATGCGGACGATCCGGCGCTGTCCATCGCGCTGGTCGATCCCGACGACGTGTCGCGTCGCGCCTTGCACATGGTGCTGTCGGGGCAGCGGCATCGCGTCCGTTCCTATGACAGCACGCATGCCCTGGCGGATGATGCCAAGGCAATCGAAGCTGACTGGCTGATCATATCGGTCCGCGCCGATGGCGGAAGCCTCGCCGCGGTGGAGCGGCTGCGTGCGCGTGGCTGGAGGGGCCGGGTGGCAGTGATTGGCGAGCCCGGCGCATTGCCCGAACGCGACGGCGCGATGATCGGCGCACGCGATCTGATTTTCGCGCATCCAGTGGCGCCGCATGCCTGGCGGATCGGTTTGAACCCCTGAAAAGGCCGCGCATTCGCGCCGCTTTTCCGCGATTCTGCAGCATATTCGGCATCGCCCTTGCCCCGGGCACCCGCATTGCTATAGACGCGCCCGACCTGCGGTGTCCTGAATGCGGGCGTGGCGGAACTGGTAGACGCGCTGGTTTTAGGTACCAGTATCGAAAGATGTGGGGGTTCGAGTCCCTTCGCCCGCACCAGTTTCCGCCCGGCGCACATGGTGGATGCCGCGAACCCGATTCCACTTCCAGAGCAGGAAGCCCGTTAGAATGCAGACCGTTGAGACGTTGAACGAAGGCCTCAAGCGCGCCTACACCCTCAAGATCACCGCCAAGGACATCGACAGCCGCGTCGATGCCGAAGTGAAGCGCGTGGCCCCGCAGATCCGCATGCCCGGCTTCCGCCCCGGCAAGGTGCCGACCAACCTGGTCCGCAAGATGCACGGTGAAGCGCTGACCCAGGACGCGCTCAACACGACGATCCAGGAAGGCGTGCAGAAGCTGATCGCCGACCACAAGCTGCGTCCCGCGATGCAGCCCTCGGTGAGCCTGGAGGGCGAATTCGCCCCCGGCAGCGATGCCGAGGTGAAGGTCGAGCTGGAAGTCCTGCCCGACGTCCCGACCCCCTCGATCGACGGCCTGAAGCTTGAGCGCCTGATCGTGCCCGTCAGCGACGAGGCGGTCGACGCGCAGATCATGCAGATCGCCGGTCAGCAGAAGTCATGGGAAGACGCCAAGGCCAGCTACAAGGCGAAGCAGGGCGATCAGGTCACGATGGACTTTGTCGGCAAGGTCGACGGCGTCCCGTTCGACGGCGGCACCGGTGAGGGCATGGCGATCGAAATCGGCTCGGGTCGTCTGATCCCGGGCTTCGAGGATCAGATCGTCGGCGTGAAGACCGGCGACGAAAAGCAGATCGAGGTGACTTTCCCCGAGGATTATGGCGTCGACACGCTGGCCGGCAAGCCCGCGACGTTCGACCTCAAGATTACCGCAGTGAAGACCGCCGGCGAAGTGAAGGTTGACGAAGACCTCGCCAAGAATCTCGGTCTTGAGAGCCTCGATCAGCTGCGCGGCATCCTGCGCGGCCAGATGGAGAATGAGACCGGTGGCCTCACGCGCACCTATATGAAGCGCAAGCTGCTCGATCAGCTCGCTGCGGGCCATGACTTCCCGGTCCCGCCGTCGATGGTCGAGGCCGAGTTCCAGCAGATCTGGGCGCAGCTGCAGCACGAAGCCAGCCATGAGGAAGATCCCGAGGCGGCGAAGGCTGAGCTGGAAAAGGAAGTCGGCGATTACCGCGCGATTGCCGAGCGCCGTGTGCGCCTTGGCCTGCTGCTGTCGGAAATCGGCCAGGCCAATGGCGTCGAAGTGACCCAGGCGGAAATGAACCGCCTGATCGCGCAGGCCGCGCAGCAGTATCGTCCCGAGGACCAGCAGCGTTTCTTCGAATATATCCGTCAGGAGCCGATGGCCGCCGCTCAGCTGCGCGCGCCGCTCTATGAGGACAAGGTCGTCGATTTCCTGTTCGGCACCGCCGAAATCAGCGAGCGCGAAGTGACCCGCGAAGAGCTGGAAGCTGCGATCGAGAGCGAGGAAGGCGCGGTGCCGCACGTCCATGGCCCGGACTGCAACCACGACCATGATCACGACCACAAGCCCGCGAAGAAGGCCAAGGCGAAGAAGGCCGACGAGCCTGCGACTGAGGCTGCTGCCGAGGACGTGAAGCCGGCGAAGAAGGCGAAGGCCAAGGCGGAAGACGCTCCGGCCGAGGAAGCGCCGGCCAAGAAGGCTCCGGCGAAGAAGGCCGCCAAGGCCGACGACGCTGAGGCCGACGCGCCGAAGAAGAAGGCTCCGGCCAAGAAGAAGGCGGACTAATTTCCGCTCCAATCCATCGTCACCCCGGCCCGATCTTCACAGGGTTGTGCCGGGGTCCACGGTGCCGCACACTCAGCGCTTGAGGCTCCCGCGTTCCGCTCAGCCTCCCGGTGGACCCCGGAACAAGTCCGGGGTGACGTAGTGGGGAATGGCGTGACCGAACCGCGCATCGCAGTGATCCTGCCCTGCTATAACGAGGAAGCCGCGATCGCGCAGACGGTTGCGGGCTTTCGCGCGGCGCTCCCCGATGCTGCCATCTATGTCTTCGACAACAATAGTGCCGACCGGACCGTAGCCGTCGCGCGCGAAGCCGGGGCGATTGTCCGTACCGAACGGATGCAGGGCAAGGGCAATGTCGTCCGCCGCATGTTCGCCGATGTCGATGCCGATATCTATGTCATGGCCGATGGCGACGCGACGTACGACGCCGCCGCCGCCCCCGCGATGATCGCCAAGATGCGCGACGAGGGGCTCGACATGGTCGTCGGCACCCGCGTGCATGAAGCCGCCGATGCCTATCGCCGTGGCCATGTCCTTGGCAATCGCGCGATGACCGGGCTGCTCGCGCAGCTGTTCGGGCGCAGCTTCACCGACATCTTCTCGGGTTATCGCGTCTTTTCGCGGCGTTTCGTGAAGAGCTTTCCGGTGCTGTCGGCGGGGTTCGAGATCGAGACCGAAATCAGCGTCCACGCGCTTGAGCTCAAGATGCCGGTGGGGGAGGTGGAGACCCGCTACCTGGCCCGGCCTGAGGGGTCGGCATCGAAGCTTTCCACCTATCGCGACGGCGCACGGATCGCGCGGACGATTATGACACTCTACCGGATCGAAAAGCCGATGCTGTTCTTCGGCATCATCGCCCTGGCGCTGGCGGTGCTGGCGGTGGTTCTCGCAGTGCCGCTGGTGACGACCTATATGGAAACCGGCCTGGTCCCGCGCTTCCCGACGGCGATTCTCGCCACCGGCCTGGTCATCCTTGCGGCGTTGAGCAGCTTTGCCGGGCTGATCCTCGACACGGTCGTGCGGGGTCGGCGCGAAATGCGGCGGCTGGCCTATCTGGCGCAACCTGCCCCCGCCAACCTCTAAGATCGGCTCAGGCCGCGATCTTTTCGAGCCGAATGCCGAGTTCGTCGATCAGGAACTCCTCGACCGCTGCCTCGATCATCGCGCGCGTCTCGCGATCCGGAGCCTCGACCCATCCGGCAATGCGCAGCGCTCCGGCGACCGGAGCCACGTGCCAGCGGACAGTGTCCTCGACGACACTGATCTGACCGTCGACATAGCGGTGAGCGATTTCGAGCGCGTGCAGTCGGCGCGACAGCCGGGCAACCGCTTCGGTCGATTCGATCCCGTTCCATGCGGCAAAGGCGAAGTCGAACTGGTCCCGGATGGGGGCAGGCTCGGCAGCGCGGCGCGCAGCGACCGGCAGACTTGGTGCGACAGACGGCGCGGGCAGCAGCAGATGGGCAAACATCGTCAGCACAATCGCGGTGACCGGGAACAGCGCGATGGCAACGACCATGCCGATCCCGAAGGTCGCGTCGTTGAACCCGCCCGCACCGAACAACGGCCCTAGCGCCACCCCGGCAAAGGCCGCGTAGAGCACAGCGAAGACGATCATGGTGCGTGTATTCTGGCGCATCGGCGCCCCTTTCGACTCCCTGACCCGACCGCTATCGCACACAAATCTTCAAAATTAGTTGCCGCGCCGTCGGCCGGTTGGGCCAACGCCATTCACCCTCTTCCCCCCTTGCGCCGCGCGACATGAGCGCCGATGTAGTCGCCTGGGCAAAAACAGATTTGACGAGAACATCCCACATGCATCCCCTTGCCGGTAACCTGACTCCCGATGGCTTCACGCGTGATCCGATCACCAACGCGCTCGTTCCCATCGTCATCGAACAGTCGAGCCGCGGCGAGCGCAGCTTCGACATCTATTCGCGCCTGCTGCGTGAGCGGATCATCTTCGTTACCGGGGGCGTCGAGGATCACATGGCCTCCGTCATCACCGCCCAGCTGCTCTTCCTCGAGTCCGAGAACCCGAAGAAGGACATCTGGATGTACATCAACTCGCCGGGCGGCGTGGTGACCGCTGGCATGGCGATCCACGACACCATGCAGTATATCCGTCCGCGCGTCGGCACGGTGTGCATCGGTCAGGCCGCATCGATGGGCAGCTTCCTGCTCGCTGCGGGTGAGCCGGGCCTGCGCGTCGCGCTGACCAATGCCCGCATCATGATCCACCAGCCCTCGGGCGGGGCGCAGGGCATGGCTTCGGACATCCAGATCCAGGCGAAGGAGATCCAGCGGATCAAGGATCGGATGAACGGGCTGTATGTGAAATACACCGGCCAGCCGCTTGAGCGGATCGAATCGGCAATGGATCGCGACACCTTCCTCGAGGCCGAAGAGGCCAAGGCGTTTGGTCTGGTCGATGAAGTGTATGAAAAGCGGCCCCAGCCGGCTGACAGTGAAGGGGCGGCGTCTTAATCTGACGCTCACCCTTGCCGGTCTATGAGGCAAATTTGATTTGCCGGGCGTTGTCCCGGCTGTAGGATGCCGGGCTGCGATGTGGCCCGGCACGCAAAGGAAGACTGAATGACGAAGCTAAGCGGCGGCGATTCGAAAAGCACGCTCTACTGTTCGTTCTGCGGCAAGTCGCAGCACGAAGTACGCAAGCTGATCGCCGGACCGACCGTGTTCATCTGCGACGAGTGCGTCGAACTGTGTAACGACATCATTCGCGAAGAGACCAAGTCGGCACTCGTCAGCAAGAAGGACGGTGGCGTGCCCACGCCGCAGGAAATCTGCGACGTGCTGGATGATTATGTCATCGGCCAGAACCGCGCGAAGCGCGTGCTGTCGGTGGCGGTGCACAACCATTACAAGCGCCTCAACCACGGTGCCAAGGGCGCCGATGTCGAGCTGAGCAAGTCCAACATCCTGCTCGTCGGCCCGACCGGCTGCGGCAAGACGTTGCTGGCGCAGACGCTGGCGCGCATCCTCGACGTGCCGTTCACCATGGCCGATGCGACGACGCTGACCGAAGCCGGCTATGTCGGCGAGGATGTCGAGAACATCATCCTCAAGCTGCTCCAGGCATCTGACTATAATGTCGAGCGGGCGCAGCGCGGCATCGTGTACATTGACGAGATCGACAAGATCAGCCGCAAGGCGGAGAATCCGTCGATCACGCGCGACGTGTCGGGCGAGGGCGTTCAGCAGGCGCTGCTCAAGCTGATGGAAGGCACCACCGCGTCGGTTCCGCCGCAGGGCGGGCGCAAGCATCCGCAGCAGGAATTCCTCCAGGTCGACACGACCAACATCCTGTTTATCTGCGGCGGCGCGTTCTCGGGCCTCGAAAAGATCATTGGCGATCGCCTTCAGGGCAAGTCGATCGGCTTCGGCGCCTATGTCGCCGCGCCCGAGGAACGCCGCACCGGTGAGACGTTGCGCCAGACCGAGCCGGAGGATCTACTCAAATTCGGCCTGATCCCCGAATTTGTCGGCCGTCTGCCTGTGGTCGCGACGCTGGAGGATCTCGACATCCCAGCGCTGGTCAAGATTTTGACCGAGCCGAAAAACGCGCTCGTGAAACAGTATCAGAAGCTGTTCGACATGGAGAATGTGAAGCTCAGCTTCACCGACGACGCTTTGGTGTCGGTCGCCAAAAAGGCGATCGAGCGCAAAACCGGTGCGCGTGGCCTGCGTTCGATCCTGGAGGGTATCCTGCTCGACACCATGTTCGACCTTCCCGGCATGGACGGGGTGGACGAAGTGATGATCGACAAGGATGTCGTCGCCGGGTCGAAGGAGCCGGTCCGCGTCTATTCGGCCGAGAAGAAAAAGGCCGGCGACGCGGCCTGATCCGCACCGATCTTGGCCAATTAAGCGGGCGTCGGGCGACCGGCGCCCGTTTTGCGTTTGGCCTGTGCGGCCGTCGCACCGGCCGGTTCATCCACAGGTTTAACCAAACTCGTTCGTCCCTGCTTAACGCCTCCTAACGCTTTGTTGGCGCTGCGGCTGGGGACGGTGCGGAGGCTAACTTGCGGTTTTATAAGGCAACGCGGTTCCTGTTCCCGTCCAGCCTGCGGCTGCGGATGTTCACCATCTGCTTCATCGGCACCCACATTCCACTGTTGGCATTCGCGGGTTGGCAGTTCGGCACCGGCAAAATCGACTGGCCTGATCTCGGGATCGTGCTGGCAGCGACGCTGATCGGCACGGTGTTCACGCTGTTCGGCATCGACGGCCTGCTCGCACCGGTCCGTGCGGCGACGCAGGCGGTGCAGTCGCTCGAACGCGAACAGGCCGAAGCGCTGGAGGCGGTGCGCGATGGCGACATGCTCGCCGAACTGCTCGCCGGGGTCACGCGCGCGAGCGCGGCGACCAAGGTCCGCGTCGCCGCGCTCGACATGGCCGCGCATCGCGATCCGCTGACCGGCCTGCTCAACCGCCGCGGTTTCCTGGCCCGTGTCGAAAGCGCCGGGGACGGTGCGGTCGCGCTGATCGACCTCGACAAGTTCAAATCGGTCAATGACAGCTTCGGTCATGAGGCGGGCGACACGATCCTCCAGGATTTCGCGGCGTTCCTGGCGCGTGGCGTGCGCAAGGCGGACTGTGTCGGGCGCTGGGGCGGCGAAGAGTTTGCCGTGTTCTTCCCCGCGACGGAGGAAGGCGAAGCCGCCGGTATCCTCCAGCGCCTGTGTCGCCGGCTTGCCAACGGCTTGATCGAGCGGCCCGACGGCGCCCCGATGACCTGCTCCGGCGGCATCGTCGCACTGGACGGCGAGCCGCTCCAGATCGCCATGGCCCGCGCCGACGCGGCGCTCTACGCGGCGAAACGCTCGGGCCGGAACCAGCTGCGGTTCGGCGACGGCCACATCCTGGCGCATTGAGGCGTTAGACTCGTTTTCGGGCCGGTGCCGATTCAGCTTTGCTGAATACGACTCTAGCGCCGCGCCTGCATCGCCTCGATCGCTTGCGAGCGGCGCAGCACCCGCGCCATCGGGTCGACCACGACATGCGCGCCCGCCGGCACCGCAATCGTCGCGCGCCCGCCCTCCATCGCCACCCGCTGCACTACGCCATCGATCTGCACCTCGACCGGAAGCGGGAAGGGGGTGTTGTGCGGTGTCCGCCATTCCAGCGACAGCCGGTCGCCCGTGCGCGTCTCGATCAGCTCGGGCAGCGCGGCGGAGCGGAGATAGACGTCGTAGAACCAGCTCAGGTCGCGCCCGGCCGCTTCGCTCATCAGCCGTTCGAACTCCGGCGTGGTGGCAAAGCGCGGTTTGAAATTGCCCGGCTTCGGATCGGGGCGGCCATAGACCAGCCGCCGCGTCGCATCGAAAAACGCCTTGTCGCCAATCAGGTAGCGCAGCGTGTGCAGCACCCATGCGCCCTTGTAGTAAATATCCTGCCCCGGTCCGCCCTTTTCGAGCTGATAGACCTCGTCCGAGGTGCGCGACCGGCCGGAAACCAAGGGCTGGCGGTTGAGGATATTCTTGCGCTGCTCCGCCATCATCGCGGCATAGCGCGCATCGCCCTCGCGCCACTGGCCGTAGAGTGGCTGCATATATTGGCCATAACCCTCATGCAGCCAGAAATCGTCCCAATCGGCGGCGGTCATCTGGTTGCCGAACCATTCATGCGCCAGCTCGTGGTGGAACAGCCAGTCGAACCCGGTCGCATCCTTGCGATAGTCGTTTCCGTACGCGTTGACCGTCTGATGCTCCATGCCGAGGTGCGGCGTCTCGACCACTCCGAGCTTCTCGTGCGCGAAGGGGAAGGGGCCGATCATCGTCTCGTAAAAGTCGAGCGTCGGCGCGAACTCCGCAAACAGGCCGGCGGCTTGCTTGTCCTTGCCCGCCAGATGCCAGAAGTGCAGCGGGACCTGATTGCCGAACCTGCTGGCATAGCTGCCCTTGATCTCGCGATATGGCCCGATGTTGACCGCGACGAGGTAGGGGTTGACGTTCTTCGCGACCCAGCGCCACTCGGAAACCCCGTGAAGCGGCGGCGACACCGATTCCAGTCGCCCGTTCGAGATCGCTGGAAGCCCCCGTGTCGCGATCGAGATCCGGATCTCCGGTATCTCGCCTGCCGGAAAGTCGAGACACGGCCAGAACAGGTCGCAGCCATAGCCCTGGGCGGTCGTGGCGACCCACGGCTTGCCTTGCCAGCTCGACCAGACAAAGCCGTCGTCCCATGGCGCATTGACCGCTTCGTGCGGCCGCCCGGCATAGTCGATCTTCGCGACGACCCTGCCACCGGCTGCAACCGGTTTGGGCAGATCGATGAACAGCCGTCCTTCCGGGTTACGCCAGCTATCCGGGCGCAGCGCGACACCATCGATCTCAATCCCCGACACATGAAAATTCTTGTCGAGGTCGATCAGCAGCCGGGTCTGCCGCGCGCTGGTCTTCAGCCGCAGCGTGGCGGTGCCGGAAAGATATTTTCGTTCGGGGGCGATGCGGAGTTGAAGATCGACATGCTCCAGCCGCAGTGCCGCACGTTCCGGCTCGATCGCGCCACCAGAGCGTTCGGTCAGCGCGGTGATCGGCGGCTCGCCCTTCTGCGCCCATGCAGCGGGGGCTAGTGCGCTCAGCGCCAGCACCGTGGCAAACACTGCATTGATGCCGCGCGTCCGATCCCCATATAGTTGGGTGATTCTGCCCCCTGCGGGCAGCACCGGAGTGTTCATGAAGTCTTCCTATCCAGTCCTGCCGCTGCGCGACATCGTCGTATTTCCGCACATGATCGTGCCGCTGTTCGTCGGGCGCGACAAGTCGGTCGCCGCCCTTGAGGCGGCGATGGCCGCCGACAAGGAAATTTTCCTCGTCGCCCAGCTTGATCCTGCCAATGACGATCCCGGTCGCGATGACCTGTACGATACCGGCGTGTCGGCCGAGGTGATGCAGCTGCTCAAGCTGCCCGACGGCACCGTGCGCGTGCTGGTCGCCGGCAAGGAGCGCGGCAAGCTTGAGTCGATCGAGGATGCGGGCGGGTATCTGACTGCCGGTGTGTCGCCGGTCGCGGACAAGGTCGCCGAGGGCAAAGAGGTCCAGGCACTGATGCGCTCGGTCGTCGAGCAGTTCGAGAATTACGCCAAGCTCAACCGCAAGCTGCCGGCCGAAACCGCCGTCCAGCTGGGCGAGATCGAGGAAGCCTCACGCCTTGCCGACGCCGTCGCGGGCAATATCGCGGTCAAGGTCGCCGACAAGCAGAGCCTGCTGGTCGAGGACGATCCCCAGAAGCGACTGGAAATGGTGTTCGCCTTCATGGAGGGCGAGCTCGGCGTGTTGCAGGTCGAGAAGAAGATCCGCTCGCGCGTCAAGCGCCAGATGGAGAAGACCCAGCGCGAATATTATCTCAACGAACAGCTCAAGGCGATCCAGCGCGAGCTGGGCAATGAGGGCGAGGAAGGCGAGGGCGATGAGGTCGCCGAGCTGACCCAGAAGATCGCCACGCTCAAGCTGTCCAAGGAAGCGCGCGGCAAGGCGCAGGCGGAGCTGAAGAAGCTCAAGACTATGGCGCCGATGAGCGCCGAGGCGACCGTCGTGCGCAACTATCTCGACGTGCTGCTGGGCCTGCCCTGGGGCAAGAAGTCGAAGCTCAAGAAGGATCTGGTCGAAGCCGAAGCGGTGCTCGACGCGGATCACTATGGGCTTGAGAAGGTCAAGGACCGCATCATCGAATATCTCGCAGTCCAGGCGCGCACCAACAAGCTCAAGGGTCCGATCCTGTGCCTCGTCGGCCCGCCCGGCGTGGGCAAGACGTCGCTCGGCAAGAGCATCGCCAAGGCGACCGGCCGCGAATTCATCCGCCAGTCGCTCGGCGGCGTGCGCGACGAGGCCGAGATCCGCGGCCATCGCCGCACCTATATCGGCTCGCTGCCGGGCAAGATCGTCACCAACCTCAAAAAGGCCGGGACCAGCAACCCGCTGTTCCTGCTCGATGAGATCGACAAGTTGGGCCAGGATTTCCGCGGCGATCCGGCTTCGGCGCTGCTCGAAGTGCTCGACCCCGAACAGAACAGCAAGTTCAACGACCATTATCTGGAGATCGACGTCGATCTGTCGGACATCATGTTCGTAACGACGGCGAACTCGCTGAACCTGCCCCAGCCGCTGCTCGACCGCATGGAGATGATCCGGCTCGAAGGCTATACCGAGGATGAGAAGGTCGAGATCGCCAAGGGCCATCTGATCGCCAAGCAGATCGACGCGCACGGCCTGAAGGACGGCGAGTTCGAGCTGACCGAGGGCGGGCTGCGCGACCTGATCCGTTACTACACCCGCGAGGCGGGCGTGCGCACGCTGGAGCGCGAGATCGCCAAGCTCGCGCGCAAGGCGCTGCGCCGCATTCTGGAGGGCAAGATCGAAAGCGTTTCGGTGACGCCCGAAAACCTCCACGAATTTGCCGGCGTGCGGAAGTACCGCTTCGGCATCGGCGAGGAGGAGCATCAGATCGGCGCCGTCACCGGGCTGGCCTGGACCGAAGTCGGCGGCGAACTGCTCACGATTGAGAGCGTCACCGTTCCCGGCAAGGGCGCGATCAAGACGACCGGCAAGATCGGCGACGTGATGAAGGAAAGCGTCGAGGCGGCGTTCAGCTTCATCCGCGCCCGCAGCCCGAGCTATGGCATCAAGCCGAGCATCTTTGCGCGCAAGGACATCCACGTCCATCTGCCCGAAGGCGCGGTGCCCAAGGATGGACCGTCGGCGGGCATCGGCCTGGTCACCTCGATCGTCTCCACGCTCACCGGGGTGCCGGTCCGCAAGGACGTCGCGATGACCGGCGAGGTCACGTTGCGCGGCCGCGTGCTGCCGATCGGCGGGCTCAAGGAAAAGCTGCTCGCGGCACTGCGCGGCGGGATCACCACCGTGCTGATCCCGCAGGAGAATGAGAAGGATCTGGCGGAAATCCCGGCGAATATCCGTGAGGGCCTGGCGATCATTCCCGTCGCGCATGTCGATGAGGTGCTCAAGCTCGCGCTGACCGAACCGCTGACGGCAATCGAATGGAGCGAGGCAGAGGAGCTGGCGGTGCTGCCGCCCGCGACGACGCCCGATCGGCTGCGCCATTGATGGTTGAGTGCGGATAAAGGCTCTTTTTCCGCACTTTCACCGTATTCGTACCGCTTTCCGCTTTACACGGGCGTGCTGACTCGTTTTCCTGTCCCACCGGCGTTACGACGCCGAGCGGGTTTCATTACACGCCGATCAAGAAAAGCAGGGGTTCAACGGGCATGAACAAACAGGAACTGATCGCCACGGTCGCAGATACCGCAGGCCTCGGAAAGGGTGACGCCAGCAAGGCGGTCGAGGCCGTATTCGACGCGGTGACCGCGGCGCTCAAAAAGGGCGACGAGGTTCGCCTTGTCGGCTTCGGCACCTTCTCGGTCTCGAAGCGCAAGGCGTCCACCGGCCGCAACCCGCGCACCGGTGAGCCGATGACGATCAAGGCTTCGTCGCAGCCGAAGTTCAAGGCCGGCAAGGGCCTGAAGGATGCGGTCAACTAAGCGCAGCATTTCGATGCGGCGAAAGGAGTGGGGAAGGGGGCTGGACAAGCCTCTACCGCTTCTCTAGGGGCATCGCTCCGCCGGGCGGTCCTTTCGGATGTGGCCCGGCACCGAGCTTCGCCGGATCTATTCCGGACCCGGTTCGGGCGCGTAGCTCAGTGGTAGAGCACTGTGTTCACACCGCAGGGGTCGCTGGTTCAATCCCAGCCGCGCCCACCATATTGAAAGGCCCGTCGGCACTGCCGGCGGGCTTTTTGCGTTTTGGATTAGCGCTGTGTGGTCGTGCGGCAACACTTGACGTGGATCGCGCGAAAGGCGGTGGTAGACCGGACCGGTATCACCAGATGCCGGTGCGGCGGACTTAGAATAAAACTCAATTTATCAATGGTATAGCAAGTCTCCCCCCGAGCGCTTGTCATATCTTCGTAACGCGAGTCATCAATTCGTCATTTTAAAGTCACTGAAGTTTCGCGCAAATCCCATCCCCCCGTCACGCACGCAACCTAGCGCGGCAAGCGTGATCGGCAGGGGGAATGTTCCGAGTCGATCCAGGGCGCTCGCCCATCATCCTGCAAACCGGGATCGACCGGAACGGAGAAATTCATGGCCGACTTCAAGCGTATCAGCCTCATCCTGATGACCAGCGTCGCGGGCGCCACGCTCGCCGCTTGCGACGGCGCATCCAGCGTTGCTTCGCCCGGCGAAGGCGTCATTGTCGTTCCGGCGCCGGCTCCTGCCCCGGCTCCGACGCCGACGCCGTCGCCGACCCCTGCACCGGGTACCCCGGCTGCCAGCTGCCCGTCGGGCTTCACCGATGCCGGCGTGGTTGGCAGCTTCCGCGGCTGCCGCATCCCTTCGCTCATCACCACCGCCGTCACGCTGCAGAAGCTGCCGGGCGTTGCCTATGAGATCAACGGCCGCGTCGATGTCGGCGTCGATCGTGGCGGTTCGGGCGCCGGTGGCACGGCCGCAACCCTGACGGTTCAGCCGGGCGTGATCGTCTATGCCAACACGACCAACTCGGATAACGACTTCCTCGTCGTCAACCGCGGTTCGACCATCAACGCCGACGGCACCGCGACCCAGCCGATCATCTTCACCGCGCAGCAGAACCTGACCGGCGGCGTGACCGACGAATCGCAGGGCCTGTGGGGCGGCATCATCCTGGCCGGCCGCGCGCCGATCTCGAACTGCAACCTCGCCGGTGTGACCGGCGGCACCGTCAACTGCGAAAACGTGGTCGAAGGCACCGGCAACGCTCTGTACGGCGGCGCGACCGCGGGCGATAACTCGGGCGTGCTCCGTTACGTCCAGGTTCGCTACTCGGGCACCGTGATCAGCCCGAACAACGAGCTTCAGGGCATCACCACCGGCGGCGTCGGCAGCGGCACCCGCATCGAGTATGTCCAGATCCACAACAGCTCGGACGACGGCATCGAAATCTTCGGTGGCACGCATAACGGCCGTTACTGGGTCGTGACCGGCGCCGATGACGACAGCATCGACAGTGATGTGGGTTGGAAGGGCTTCATTCAGTTCGCGATCGCGATCCAGAAGCCGACCAACACCACCAGTGACAACTATGTCATGGAGATCGACTCCAACAACAGCGAAGACGCGACCCCGCGCCAGAATGGCCGGATCGCAAACTTCACCTTCGTGCACACCAGCTCGGCGACCAACGCCGGTCTGCGTCTGCGTGGCGGTGCGGACTTCAGCTTCGTCAACGGCATCATCGTCTCGGGTCGTCCGTGCCTCAACATCGTCGCCGGCACCGCCGACAAGTCGACGATCCGTGCAGCCGACGCGACGCTGGACGAGCAGGGCCCGCCGGTGTTCCGTTCGAACTACTTCGCCTGCACCGGTGGCCTGAGCGCCGAAACTGCGGTCAACGGCTTCACCGTGACCAACGCCGAGCAGGAGGCTGTGGTCGACGCGGGCACCAACAACGTGAAGACCGGCACTGCCGCGAACGCACTGACCTCGGGCTATCTGCCCGGCACCGGCGCGACTGCGGTCACTGCCTACAACGCCGCGCTGCTCAACCCGACGGGGTCGTCGTTCCTGGTGACCACCAGCTATATCGGTGCCGTCAGCGGCCCGACCGACACCTGGTACCAGGGCTGGACCTGCAACTCGAACCGCGCAAACTTCGGCGCGGCCGGCAGCGCCTGCACCACCGTTCCGGTCACTTGATCGAAGCGTGATCGACTACCGGAGCCGGCGGGAAAGGGGCCGCCGGTTCCGGTTTTCCTTGGCGGGACCAGGCATTTGAAGGCGTCAGCCTCTGCAAACGCCAGCCTCTGAAAACGGACGTCACCAGATGAAAAAGAGCACCGCATTCGGAAGTCTGCTGCTTCTGACCTCGCAACTCGTTGCGCCGCACGCGCTCGCCCAGGCTGCGCAGGATGCGACCGCCGAAGCCGCGCCGCAGGAAGCCGAGGCCGCTCCGCAGGCCCAGGAGGAAGAGGTCGAAATCTCCGCCCCGGGTGCCGGCGACTCGAGCGAAGAGATCGTCGTCATCGGCCGCAACATCCCCAATGTCATCAAGACGACCCCGCAGGTCGTGTCGGTGCTGTCGGCCGCGGATATCGCGCGGTCGGGTGAAGGCGACATCGCCGGCGCGCTGACGCGCGTCACCGGCCTCAGCGTCGTCGGCAACGGCTTCGTCTATGTGCGCGGCCTTGGCGACCGCTATTCCTCGTCGCTGCTCAACGGTCTGCCGCTGCCCAGCCCCGAGCCGCTGCGTCGCGTGGTGCCGCTTGACCTGTTCCCGACCAACATCGTCGGCTCCGCGCTGGTTCAGAAGAGCTATTCCCCCAACTATCCCGGTGAATTCGGCGGCGGTGCGATCAACATCACCACGCGCGCTGCACCGCGTGAGGGCTTTTTCGAGATCGGCGGATCGATAGGTTTCGACACCGCGACGACCAGTGAGCTCGGCTACACCTATGACGGCGGCAGCTACGATGTCTTCGGCTATGACGATGGCGAGCGCAGCGTCCCGAACTTCATCCTCGCCGCTGGTGCCAATGGCACGTCGGTGACCAACGCCGCACAGCTGATGCAGCTGTCGAACGCGCCGACCACGGTCGTGTTCGAGAACAACCACATCCCGGCCAACTGGTCGGCCAGCACCAGCTTCGCCAAGACCTTCGACACTGGCGGTCTGCGCATCGGCGTGATCGGTGCCGGCGGTCTGTCGAACAGCTGGAGCACGCGCGCGCAGCGGCAGCAGGTCGCAGTCGATGCCAATGGCGGTCTCGCCAGCGACGGCAACCAGGTGACGACCGACAACCGCATCATCGCCAACGGCCTGCTCGGTGTCGGCTTCGAATTCGGCGAGCATCTGATCCGCTTCACCAACGTGTATATCCACGACACGCTGAAGCAGGCGATCATCGGCCAGTTCGACGAGGAAAACTTCGGTATTCCGGGTTCGTTCGGTGTGCCGACCTTCGCGACGCAGAACACCAACTGGTTCGAGCGTCAGCTGTTCACCAGCCAGATCGTCGCCGAGCTGGATTTCGGCGCGATCGACGTCGATCTGCGTGGTGCCTATGCCAATACCAAGCGCAAGGCACCCTATGAGCGCGCGTTCCGTTACATCTACAGCAACACGTTCAACGATTACATCAACACGTTGAACAGCCCGAGCGGCGCGACCATCGCGTTCAGCGACCTCAATGAGGATCTGTGGACCGGTGCGGTCGATCTGGCGTACGAGTTCAACACCGACCGTCCGCTGACCGTTTCGGCCGGCTATGCCTATACGGATACGAAGCGGCAGTCGTACCGCTACTTCTTCCGCTTCATTGGTCCGAACAATGGCGGCGTGAACCAGACGGTGGCGCAGCAGCGTCCCGACTATCTGCTGTCGGATTACAATATCCAGACCTACGGCATCACCCTGCGCAACGAATCGACCGGCACCGGTGCGGCGGCCTATGACGCCTCGCTGTTGGTTCATGCCGGCTATCTGCAGGGCGAAGCCGAACTGCTCGACGGCCTGCGCGTGTCGGGTGGTGTGCGGTATGAAACCGCCGAGCAGAAGGTGCTGCCGACCGGCGCTGTCGCCGGGACCAACCTCGACAACAACTATTGGCTGCCCGCAGCCACGGTGACGTGGAACTTCGCCCCCGACATGCAGCTGCGCGTCCATGGGTCGAAGACGATCGCCCGCCCGCAGTTCCGCGAGCTGGCACCGCAGCTGTATCAGGATTTCGAGAGCAGCCGCCAGTTCCTCGGCAACCCGCTGCTGGTCGACTCGCAGCTCTATAACGCTGAAGTGCGCTACGAATGGTTCTTCGCGCGGGATCAGCGCATCACGGCGGCGGGCTTCTTCAAGAAGATCGACAATCCGATCGAGGCAGTCGCGTTCGTGGCGGCCGGCTCGACCTCGCTGCAGACCGGCTTCTCGAACGCACCCAGCGCCAAGCTGTGGGGCGGCGAGATCGAGGCGCAGAAGCATATCGCACTCGACACGCTCGGCGGCGGCTTCTTCGATACCAAGCGGCTCGTGCTGATCGCGAACTACACCTACACCAAGTCGGAGATCGAAGCCGGCAATGAGCTGGTGGTGAGCCCCATCCTTGGCGCGGCACCGGTCCAGGCGTCGCTGCTGTTCAACAATGGCGGCCCGCTGGTCGGTCAGTCGGACCATCTGGTCAACTTCCAGATCGGGTTTGAGGATACCGCTTCGCTCTCGCAGATGACTGTGCTGCTCAATTATGCGAGTGAGCGCGTCACCAACCGCGGCCCGGTGGTCGAGGGCGTTCGCCTGCCCGACATCATCGAAAAGCCGGGCCTGACGGTCGACCTCGTCGCGCGTCAGGGCTTTGAGCTGGCAGGCGCGGAGTTCGAACTCAAGTTCGAAGCCCGCAACCTGACCAAGACGCGCTATCAGGAATATCAGACCTTCGCGAACGGTGTGCGCGCCGACACCAACACCTATGACGTGGGTCGGAAGTTCTCGCTGGGGATTAGCGCGAAGTTCTGAACGACACCGATCGACTGAGGAAAGGGCCGTCCCGCCGGGGCGGCCCTTTTCATTTCAGCCCCAGGGGCGTTCGCGAAACCATTTGGTGATGACGTATTTGGTCCCCGCGCGCACCTTCATCGCATGGTGTAGCGTCGACGGGTTGGGCGTCCCATTGGGCCGCAAGTTGCTCCACGCCAGCAGCTTGCCCGGTTCGGGCTGCACCAGCTTGTCGATTGCCTTGAACCGCGTCGCGCCGCCGGCCTCGACGTCGTTGAGGTAGATCATCACCGTCCAGGTGCGCTGGCCCGACACGGCGCAGAATTTCTCGAAATCGACGCCGGTCGGCTCGAAATAATCGGTATGCGCCTTGAACTCCTGTCCTACGGCATAGCGCTGCCCCTGCAGCGGCTCGCCATGCGCCGGGTCGAGACCGATAAAGTCGCAGATCATCGCGTCCAGCCGCTGCGATGCAGCGCTGTCACCCGGCAGGTCGCACGTCTCGCTCGTGCGGAACACGTCGTCGCCATTATAGTCGGAGACCAGCGACGGTCGCCGGTCCCGGTCGATCATCGCCATCAGCTCGGCGCAGAACGCTGCGTCGAGAAATGCCTTGCGGATGAACAGCGTGAGCTTGGGCGTCGGCACCTTCTGCACACCCGGCCGGGCGGTCAGGCGCTCGATCACGGGCTCGATCGGAAATCCGGCGGCGGGGGAGGGGGCGATCATCCGGCGTATCTGCCAGAAGCAGTTGCGCGCATCCAGAGGCGGCCGCCGACTTAAAAAATTCGTCGAAGCGCAGGCAAACCGTCACAATTACGCAATAGCGCAGCAACATGGGCGACGCCGATAGTCTCGATCAACTTGTTCAGGCCGCGATCGTCGCCGGCATCCCGGCGGTGCATCTGGTGCGCGACGGCGGCGAGGTGCGTATTCTGGTTCGCGCCGTGTCCGGCCTCGCCCCGGTGCACAGCCTTGTCGCCACCCCCGAATGGATCGACGCCGCGCAGACACTGCCCAATGCGACCCGGCGCGGCGAGCGGGTCGTCATCGATCTGTCCAATCGCGACTCGGGTGCCGGCGGTTTTGCCGAACTCGGCATGCCCGGGTCGATGCGCACCGCGATCGAGCGCGAGATGCTGGCGCCGGGCGGCGTGATCGTCATTGCATCGGAGGATCCCGCAGCCATGGCGCGCGCGATGGCGGCCGCCGCGTACGCGCCGGGCGAGCGCCACGTCATCGAAATTGCCGCCGACCGCGCCGATCTCGACGCCGCTGCACGGATGGATTGCGACGCGATTCTGCTCCGCCCGGGCGACGACCGCGGGTTGCTGGCGGCGGCCTTCGATCACGCCCAGCGCGGCGTTCGCATCGTGCTCGGGATCGAAGCGCCCGATGCGATGGCAGCCATCGCAAGGCTGCGCGCGGCACGGGTCGAGCGGCATCTGCTGGCCTTCGCGCTGAGGGTCGCGATTGCAGCCTGCACCGAAATGCGGCTCTGCCCCGCCTGCCGCCGCCCGGCCCAGGCGGAAGGGTCCGAATCGGCGTTGCTCGGGGTCGATCCCGGCACGGTGATCTATCGCGTCATGGGGTGTGCGGCGTGCGACCATCAGGGCTTTTCCGGATCGGTGATGCTGTTCGAGTCGGTCGTCGTCGATCCCGGCCTGCGCCGACTGCTGGCCGAAGGGGGCGATGTCGCCATCCTCGCGCGGCACGCCTTTGTCCGCGCGCCGACGCTGGCGGCTTCGGCACGCGCGCTGGCGCGGGAAGGCCGGATTACCGTCGATACGGCGATCCGGATTGCGCGAGCGGCGGGGGCGGGATCAGTCACGTCCACCCCGCACCCGCATCTGCTGATGGCATGACTACAGGTGCTTGACGCTGATCAGGCGCACGGCTAAGCGCGCCACTTCCACGGCGACCGTAGTTCAATTGGTTAGAGCACCGGCTTGTGATGCCGGGGGTTGCGGGTTCAAGTCCCGTCGGTCGCCCCATTTTCCCCACCGATGATTTAGGGCTGGCGCTCAAGCGCGCGGAAGAATATGTCGCGCGCTCGAAATATTGTTATCCGACTGGAAGCGCCATGACCGCGGTTTGGGACCTGCCCGATTTCGATGCCCATGAGGGCGTTCACCTCATCACCGATCCGGCCAGCGGTCTGCGCGCGGTGATTGCAGTCCACTCGACCAACCTCGGCCCGGCAGCGGGCGGCGTGCGCTTCTGGCACTATGCTGATGGCAACGCGGCCATCACCGACGCGCTGCGCCTGTCGCGGGGCATGAGCTTTAAAAATGCCATGGCCAGCCTCCCCTTGGGTGGCGGCAAGGGCGTGGTGCTGGCACCCGAACCCGGCGCGACGATCAGCGAGGCGCAACTCATCGCGTTCGGTGAGGCGGTCGAATCGCTCGGCGGTCGTTACGTCACTGCAGAAGACGTCGGCATGTCCGAAGCGCGGATGAAGGTCATTGCGACGCGCACCCGCCACGTCTCCGGCCTGCCTGTCGCGGGTGGCAGCGCGGGCGGCGATCCCGGTCCGTTCACCGCGCTCGGCATCTATCTCGGCGTCAAGGCGGCGGCGAAGCGCGCGCTGGGTGCCGATTCGATGGCCGGTGTGCACGTCGCGGTACAGGGCGTGGGCAGCGTCGGCGGCGGTCTCGCCCGTCGCCTCGCCGCCGATGGCGCCAAGCTGACCCTCGCCGATGTCAACGCCGACAAGGCGCAGGCGCTCGCTGCGGAGCTGGGCGCCGACGTCGTCGCGGCCGATGCGATCGCTACGGTCGAGGCAGAGATCTTCAGCCCCAACGCGCTCGGCGCGATCCTGACCGAAGACAGCATCGCCGCACTCCAGTGCAAGGTGGTGGCCGGCGGCGCGAACAACCAGCTCGCCAAGCCGGGCGATGGCGCGCGCATCCATGCGCGCGGCATCCTCTACGCGCCCGATTACGTGATCAACGCGGGCGGCATTATCAATGTTGGCCTGGAATATCTCGGCCAGGGCGACCGCGCCGAGGTCGAAGCCCGCATCGCGCGCATCCCCGACCGCCTCACGCAAGTGTGGGACGAAAGCGACCGCACCGGCGACCCGGCAAGCGAAGTGGCCGACCGGATCGCGATGCGGCTGATCGGGCGGGGCTGAGGCGCCGCTCGCATTTCGCGAGTTCATAGTGCGCCAAGCGGCGCAGTTTCGCATCCAAATCGAAGCTATTCATGAGCGGTCGCTGCACGCGCGCCGCTTCGTGTGATGCGGCGCGTCTAAGGGCGAACAGCCGGACGGTTGCCCGGCTCGATTGTGCTGTGCGCAGTAAATCCGCCGCTGGGCAGGATCAGCTCAAGCACGGATCAATTCATGCCCATCAAAGCGCTTGGCAAAAACTGAGCTGCATGTTCATACTCACATCGCGTTCGCGTTCACATCAAACCTGTCTCCGGAAATTTTCGAAGATCCTGGTCAATCAGCGTTCGGGTCAAGTCAAACGGACCCGGTGAGTCCGTTCAGCTTGATGCAATCTCAGCTATTTCGAACTGAACATATCTCGGCACATCAACCGCTTACCTGACCAGGCCCGTAATACGCCTCGCTTATCCGGAGCATGTTGAACCCCATCGGTCGGAGGAGAGTGCAATGACAGATAACTTCTTGGGAGAACTGAGGGTTTTTGCGTTCGGAGGCGTTCCGCGGGGCTGGCTCCCTTGCAATGGCCAGCTGCTGACGATTCAGCAATATCAGGCGCTATTTGCGTTGATCCACAACACCTTTGGCGGGGATGGGAAGATCAATTTCGCGCTGCCCGATTTGCGCGGACGCGTCGCCATTGGCGTGGGACAAGTGGGACCGGGGGGAACCATGTTCCAGCTCGGCAAGACCGGAGGGGCTGAATCGGTCAAACTGACCCCAGCGCAAACCCCGCCGCACGTCCACACGATCGTCGCGTCAAAGTCGACCTCTTCGACGTCCCAGGCGCCTGCGGGTAACTATATCGGGGTCGCAACGGCAACCGCGGCGGCACAGCCGTTCAACCTGTATGCGCCCGCGCCCGCGTCCCCGACCGACGCCAGCTGGGTGCCGCTGCACAGCTCAACGATTGCGCCGTCGGGCGGTGGTGGCGCACATGAAAATCGCCAGCCGGTGCTGGGTCTGCAGATCTGCATCGCAACCCTTGGCCTGTGGCCATCGCGCAACTGACGTCGTCCCCCTCATCCGTGGAGGAACCCATGGCACAATATTATGTCGGCGAGATTCGCCTGTTCGCTTTCAACCAATATGCACCCGCCAATTTCCTGCCGTGCGACGGTCGTTCGTTGCGCGTGTCAGAGTATCAGATGTTGTTTGCGCTGATCGGCACCACCTATGGCGGTGACGGTGTCAACACCTTCAACCTTCCCGATCTGCGCGGTCGCACTCCGGTTCAACATGGCACGATGCCGGGCGGCTCGGCCTATGCACTGGGGACCAAGGCGGGGGTCGAACAGGTGCAGCTGACATCCGCGACCGTTCCGCCGCATTCCCACACCGTGTCCGCGACCACGGCCAAGGCCTCCGCCCTGACGCCCGGCGCCAACTTGGCCCCCGGGGACGTCAACGGGAACTATTATTATTGTAACGAAACGCAACTCGGCACCGTGCTGCAAACCAACCCGGAAACGGTCATGGTCGATGGCGGTGGGAACCAACCGCATCCCAACATTCAGCCCAGCCTGGTGCTGTCCTACGCGATCGCCGTCGAGGGGCTTTACCCAGATTACGACAATTAATTGATATTCGGGAGGCCGTCATGGCAGACGCATTTATTGGTGAAATTCGCATGTTTCCATTTGGCTATGCGCCACTTGGGTGGTTGGCATGCAACGGTCAGCAATTGACCATCCGTGATAACCAGGCGCTGTATGCGCTGCTGAGCAACCGGTTTGGTGGCGATAGTCGAACTGTCTTTAACCTGCCCAATTTGAACGGACGGATACCGGTGAACGCCGGCGCGTCCTCGCCAACGGGTCAGGCATTCGTGTTTGCCGCAACGGTCGGGCAGGAAACGGTGACTCTGACCCAGGCACAGGCCCCGTCGCACAGCCACGCGTTCAACGCCAAGCTCTCCACTGCGTCGACCACGGGCATGACGAGCGTCGCGGGCGCAGCCAACGGGGTCGGGGCTTCGCTGCTGAGCCGAGCGATGACCAGCACGGCCAAGACGATTGCCGCCTATGATGCGCCGCCGTTCAGCTCCTCCGACAAAATCCAATTGGGGATGAAGGTTTCGGTCGCTTACGGCACGGCCGCACAAACCGTCGAGCCGCATCCAAATCTTCAGCCCTATCTGGTGATGGGCTATTACATTTGCCGCGACGGCGAATATCCGGTCAATCCGAACTAGGGTTCGGGTTTGTGGGGTTGGCGGAGCCGGGATGGCTCCGCCGGTCTGCCGCGCTCGGTCCGAACCGGCCATCTGGCGGAGAGGGTGGGATTCGAACCCACGGTGGGCTTGCACCCACGGCGGTTTTCAAGACCGCTGCCTTAAACCACTCGGCCACCTCTCCGCGCGGCTTGCGCCTTAGGGCGTTCGGCGTGTTTTCCGCAAGAGGCCGTGTTTTCCTTGCCTAAGGGGGTTCATGCCCGCAGCGCCCTGTGGCAGAGAATGGCCATGCGTAGCTTCAAGTCTTCGATGCGACGGTTCGCTCTGGTTGGCACGGCGGTGCTGACGCTCGGCGTCGGCGGCGCGCCTGCGGTCGCACAGGATGAGGCGGGGTTCCAAGCCTATATCAACGGCCCGCTGCGCGAGCAGGCTTTGCGTGAGGGCGTAAGCGCGCGGACGCTTGATGCGGTGCTGCCCTCGCTCACCTACAACCCGCGCGTGATCGAGCTGGACCGCGATCAGCCCGGCAGCTCGACCGCCGCGATCCCGGCCTTCGCCCCGTATAAGGCGCGCCATGTCGATGCCGCACGGATCGAGCGCGGGCGCGAAACCTATCGCCGCCTGCGATCGAAGCTGGAGCGGGTGGAGCGCGAGACGGGCGTTCCCGAATCGATCATGGTCGCGATCTTCGGACATGAGACCAATTACGGCGCCTATACTGGCGGCTTCGACCTGCCGCGCAGCCTGGCCACGCTCGCCTATGAAGGGCGCCGCCGCAACCTGTTCGCGGGCGAGTTCATCGCGACGATGAAGATGGTCGATCGCGGCGTCCCGCGCGAACAGCTCAAGGGCAGCTGGGCGGGCGCGTTCGGCTATCCGCAGTTCCTGCCCTCGGTCTATCTGCGCCTCGCCCGCGACGGCGATGGCGATGGCGTCGCGAATATCTGGTCGAACGAAGCCGATACGCTGGCGTCGATCGCGAATTACTTCGTCGCGGCCGGCTGGCGTCCGGAGCAGCCCTGGGGCGTCGCGGTCAATGTGCCTGCGGATCTGAACCGCGCGGCGTTGGTCAACCGCACCGTCCCGACGCGCTGCGCCCGTGTGTTCGAGCGGCATTCGCAATGGCGGAGCATGGCCGAATGGCGCGCGCTGGGCGTCGTGCCGCAATCGGGTAGCTGGCCGGCCGACCATATTCAGGCGACGCTGCTGGAGCCGGACGGCCCCGGCAAGACCGCTTATCTGCTCACCGGCAATTACCGCGTGATCCTCGATTATAATTGCTCGAATTTCTATGCGCTTTCGGTGGGGCTGCTGGCCGATGAAGTCGAACATTAGTGTCATCGCCATGGCCGCGCTGCTGGGCGGGTGCGGCTTTGGCGGGGGCGATGATCTGGAAGAACTGCCCCCGGCCCCTGCCGCGCCGCAGTCCGAGGCTCCGGCTGCACCGGGCGCGGGCTATGGTGTGCCGGAGGCCGGGCCCGCGACCGGCGACGGCCCGCAGGGCAGCTCACGCCTGCGCCCCGGCGAGGAACGCTACGACCGCGTCGGCTATGCCGGCTATGCGGGCGCGGGGGAGGGCGTGTTCGCGCTCAGCGGCGTGCTGCCACAAGGCACCCATGCCGAGGTCACCGCGCTCGACTCCGGCAAAACGATCCTGATCCTGATCCGCGGACAGGGGAATGGCTTGATCGAGCTGTCGGGCGGCGCCGCGCGTCAGCTGGGCGTCAG
>VYKW01000125.1_pt1 | contig 34570 bp, 38 predicted proteins | sample 5114451 | NCBI WGS metagenome assembly VYKW01 (sample SAMN12291784, study PRJNA351875) | freshwater metagenome | isolation source: freshwater lake | place: USA: Michigan, Gull Lake | collected 2013-08-08
CGTCGCGTGCCGCCTCTTCCTGGACGAGGATCGTGTCCGCGCCATCTGGAACCGCTGCGCCGGTGAAGATGCGTACCGCTTCACCCGCCGCGACCGATCCCGCGAACGGTCGCCCCGCCGCGCTCTCGCCGATCACCCGCCACGGGCCGGGCAGGTCGGCGAAGCGGATCGCATAGCCGTCCATCGCCGATAGCGGCAGCTCGGGCTGGGTGCGCAGCGCCGCCACGGGGGCGGCGGCCCAGCGTCCGGCGGCGTCGCGCAGGGGCACCTGTTCGACCGCTACGGGCTTGGCCAGCGCGAACAGGCGCGCTTGTGCTTCGGCGACGGAAATCATCTCGGCCATGGCACCGATTAGCCGGGGCGGGGCCTATGGTCGAGGCTCTCAGCGCGGCCGCGCGGCCTCGCTCAACCGGCTCATTTCATGTGGGCGCAGCGGCAGGCGGAATTCGGCAACGTGGCGCGCGCCATGGCATTCGATCACCCGGATCGGCCAGCCGCCGATCTGTGGCAGCGACAGCCACAGTCCGCACAGCGGCGCGAATTCGGTATCGCTCTCGAACTCGACCAGCGCGTTGCTGAGCGAGGTGATCTGCGCGTTCCACCAGCTGCTGCCCGAGCGGACATGGGTGGCGGCGTCGAGCTTGATCGCGTTCTTGACCACGCCCAGCGGCGATGCGCTCCCGGCCATCGGCGCGTGCGCCACGGGAGGGCGGCGATTGGCGACCTGACGCAGCCACGGCATCAGGATCTGCCAGCCCAGCTCGTCGGCAAAGGCGATGCCGGCCTGACCGCGCTCGGTCCAGCGGATTTCCCCGGCGATCGGGCGCAGGCCGTCCAGCGTGATCTCGACCGGCTCGCCCACGCGCAATGCCGCGCGCGTTTCGACGCCGAGCCCTGCGGGGGACAGGTTGCGGGTCCAGGCGAAGTCGACCTGATCGCCATGGCGGATGCACAGCCGCTGGCGCAGCTCCACGCGCGGCATCTGGCGGCGTTCGGTGGGCAGCGCGGCGAGGCAACGGGCGAGCGCCGCGACCACGTCCAGCGGCTCGTCGAAGCAGAAGGTAAAGGCCGCGGGATCGTCGCCCAACACCGATCCCTCGGCGCTGACGCCAAAGGGCAGCTCGATCCGACCGCGATCGCCATTGCTGACCGGCCCGCTGACGGTCAGCGTCGCCCCGGCAGAGGTGATGCGATGGACGAAACAGTCGCGGGTGCCGGTGCTGCCGATCAGCCGGCCGTGCGCGGCATTTTCGCCGTTACCCGGCGCAACAGGGTCGAGCCCGTCCGAAAGCGAAAAGATGGCCGACCGCCCTGAACCCGACATAACGCCCCACAACTGAACGGAAAAGCTGTGGACCCAGCGCCGTCAAGATTCGCTGAGTGAGCGCGGTAAGGGTCGGGTTAACCCTGTGTTGCGTGCCAGTCGCCGGACTTTCCGCCGCGCTTTTCGATCAGGCGCACCGCGCCGATCTCCATCGTGCGATCGAGCGCCTTGGCCATGTCGTACACGGTCAGTAGCGCGACGGTGACGGCGGTCAGCGCCTCCATCTCCACCCCGGTCCGGCCGGTCAGGCCGACCGTGGCGGTGGCGGTGACGCCGCCATCGTCGGGGACCAGGTCGAGCGTGACCTTGCTGAGCGCCAGCGGATGGCACAGCGGGATCAGGTCGCTGGTCTTCTTTGCCGCCATGATCCCGGCGATGCGCGCGACGGCGATGACATCGCCCTTCTTGAGCAGCCCGTTGCGGATCGCTCCCGCGGCTTCCGCGGACATGGTGATCCGTCCAGTGGCGATGGCGACGCGCTCGGTCTCAGCCTTGCCGCCGACATCGACCATGCGCGCCGCGCCGCTGGCGTCGAGATGGGTGAGGTCGCTCACCCGATCATCGCCCGCGTTGCGGCCTCCACATCGTCCTGCCGCATCAGCGATTCGCCGATCAGGAAGCAGCGCACGCCGCGCTCGGCCATCGCGTCGAGGTCGGCGCGGCTGGTCAGCCCGCTTTCGGCGACGAAGGTGCAGCCTTCCGGCGCGCGGCCGACCAGTTCATAGGTGCGGTCGAACGAAACGGTGAAGTCCTTGAGGTTGCGGTTGTTGACCCCGATCAGCCGCGAGCGGAGCGCCAGCGCGCGGTCGAGCTCTTGCGCGTCATGGACTTCGACCAACACGTCCATGCCGAGGCCGATCGCCGCATCCTCGATCTCCGCCATCTGCGCGTCTTCGAGCGCGGCGACGATGATCAGGATCGCGTCGGCGCCGATGCTGCGCGCTTCCAGCACCTGCCAGGGATCGATCATGAAATCCTTGCGGATCACCGGCAGGGCGCAGGCGGCGCGTGCGGCGATCAGATACTCCTCATGCCCCTGAAAGAACGGCGCGTCGGTCAGCACCGACAGGCACGCCGCGCCGCCGGCGGCATAGGCGCGGGCATGAGCGGGGGGATCGAACTCGGCGCGGATCAGCCCCTTGGAGGGCGAGGCCTTTTTGATCTCGGCGATCAGGCCGTATCCGGTTGCCGCCTTGGCATCCAGCGCGGCGCGAAAGCCGCGCGGCGGGGTTTGTGCCATCGCCAGCGCCTGCAGTTCGGCCAGCGACGTCGTCGCCTTGCGCTCCGCCACCTCGCCGCGCTTTACCGCGATGATTTCATCCAGCATGGTGCTCATGCGGCGGCGATCCAGCAGTCGAGCAGCGCTTTGGCAAGCCCCTTGTCGATGGTCTCGGCGGCTTCCTCTGCACCCTCGCGCAGATCGATCGCTTCACCGGCCACGACCAGCGCGGCGGCGGCGTTGAGGAGCACCGCGTCGCGATAGGCACCGCGCTCGCCATCGAGCAGGCGGCGGAGCGCGGCGGCATTCTCCTGCGCATCGCCCCCGCGCAGGGCGGCGAGCGGGTGGGCGGACAGGCCGGCATCGGCGGGGGTGACGCGCGCGGGCAGGCTGACATCGCCGATGCTGACCACCAGCGATCCGCCTTCAGGCGACAGCTCGTCCAGCCCTTCCTCACCCGCGACGATTGCCGCGCCCTTGACGCCCAGCTGCGCCAAAGCCTCGGCATAGATCGGCGCGTAATCGGGCCGGGCGATGCCGATCAGCTGGCGCTGCACCCCCGCCGGATTGGCGAGCGGCCCCATCAGGTTGAAGATCGTGCGCCGCCCGATGCGCTTGCGGATCGGCGCGACGCGCGCCATCGCGGGGTGGTGCTTGGCGGCGAAGAGGAAGGCGATCCCGAGATCGTTGAGATGCGCCTCGGCATTGGCGGTGGCGCGGTCGAGGTCGAGGCCGAGCGCCTCCAACGTGTCCGCCGCGCCCGATTTGGACGACGCCGCGCGGTTGCCATGTTTGGCGACCGGAACGCCTGCCGCCGCGACGACGATGGCGACGGCGGTCGATACGTTGAGTGTATGCTGCCCGTCGCCGCCGGTGCCGCACACGTCGATGGCGTTGGCCGGCGCGCGGACCGGGATCAGCCGCGCGCGCATCGCCCGTGCGGCTTCCGCAATCTCGATGCTGGTTTCACCGCGATCGGACAGCGCGATCAGGAACGCCTCGATCTCATCCTCGGCGGCGCGGCCGTCGAGGATATCGGCGAACGCCTGCGCCGCGCTTTCGCGCGCGAGTGGGTTGGCGGGGTCGGGGAGGAGGCTGAAATTGGTCACGCCGTCTCTATTCCGGCGTGCGCCGCTCAAGTCGAGCAATTCCTGTTATGCGCCGGGCAAGTCCGGGCGCGGGCGATCAGCGCCGATAGGGGCTGCTGAGGTCGCGTACCCACCCCGCGGTTGCACCCTGATTGACGATCTGGGTCGGGCGCGGCGCGGGCGGGGCGATGATCGCCTTTGACCGCGCAGCGTCGGGATCGATCGTCTCGGCAAAGCGAAGCCCGGCCAGATCGTCCTTCACCCACACGACGGTTGCGCCGACCGCCTTAAGCACGCCAACCGACACCAGGACGGTCGCGCCAGGCCTTAACGTACCCGCGCGATCGATTCGCGCACCGCCAGCCGACAGGTCCTTGATCCGGTGCTTGGTGGGCGCACCGCCACCAAAACCGCAAATCTCAGCACCCAGCAGCACCTGCTGGCGCGGCATTCGAGGGGGGAGGGATTCGCGGATCGCTGGTTCGCCCATGGTTTGACCTTCCGGCTCCGCACGGATGCGGACCCGCAATTACGACTTAACCGAGGATGCTAGCGCCAATGGGTTAAGCCGATGTTGACTGCGGCCCGGGGATTTCACGCCAGTATTTTCGCGTCGAGCCCCCGATGAAAGGCCTGTGGGTTTTTCGCCATTGGACAGGCGCGGTCCATGACCTCCAGCTTCACGATCTGAACCCCGCCGGTGAACCGATCGGGGACGAAGGAGACGCGGACGCGGCTGTCGGCGTGAACCGGGCCGCCCTCGCGCTCGATCAGGTGGAATGCCGAGCCCATATCGCCGCTGCTATACGCGAACCGCTGACCTGCGACCGACCAGCGTTCGTCGCTGGTGGTGCCGCGTATGCTGCTCGCCCGCTCGGGCGTGAAGCTGTCGAGGCAGCCTTCGACGGTGCGCACCAGATCGGACCGCGCCGCAGCCTGCAACGCGCGTTCCCGTGCGGTCTGGTGAACGCCGCCGAACAGCATCGCCACCGCCCAGATGGATGCGAATATCGTGAAGAACCAGATGGTCTTGCGGTTTGTCGGTTTGGGCTTGCCACCAAAGCGACCACGCAGCCACAGCAGGAGCGCGAGGGTGATCGCGAGCGCCACGATGCCGATCGCAAAGACGAGCGCGATGCCCGGCCATGGGCTTGCGGCCTGGGCCAGGTCAAAGACGAGTCGATAATCTGGGTCGGCCATGCGGCGCATCCTGGCAGTGATGGCCGATGATGCCGTGGTCGCGCGCCGATCTGCAAGCGACGATATCGGTTGGCGCCTTACGCCAGCGCCTTCGCCTCGATCCCCGCGATCTTCAGGAAATTCGCCAGCATCGCATGGCCGTGCTCGGTCGCGATGCTCTCCGGGTGGAACTGGACCGAGTGGATCGGCAGGTCGCGGTGGCGGAACGCCATGACACTGCCGTCCGACGCGGTCGCGTTGACCACCAAAGCGTCGGGAATGTCGGTGACGATCAGCGAGTGGTAGCGGGTGGCGGTGAACGGGCTGGGCAGCCCTTCGAACAGGCCGGTGCCGTCATGGCTGACCGGCGACGTCTTGCCGTGCATCAGCCCGCCGCGCACCACCTTGCCCCCGAAATGCTGGCCGATCGACTGATGGCCAAGGCACACGCCGAGCAGCGGCTTGCCCGCTTCCGCGCACGCGGCGACGAGGTCGAGGCTGATCCCCGCTTCGTTCGGGGTGCATGGGCCGGGGGAGAGCAGGAACGCCTGCGCATTGCTGGCGATCGCTTCCTGCGCGGTGAGTGCGTCGTTGCGCACGACCTTCACCTCCGCGCCCAGCTCCATGAGGTAGTGGACGAGGTTCCAGGTGAAGCTGTCGTAATTGTCGATGACGAGGATCATGGGGAGGGGGATTAGCCGCGTCAGTACCCCGCGTCGAGATCAACGACATTCTTCATCGGCCGACCCTCCGCAAAGGCGCGGGCATTGTCGAGGAACAAGGTGGCGGAGCGCATGAACATCCTAGTCTGCGACCGGCCGGACAGGTGCATCGAATGGAGCGTGTTGGGCGCGGTCCAGAGCGGGTGGTCGGCGGGCAAAGGCTCGGGGTGGACGACGTCGAGGAACGCGCCGCCGATCCGCCTTTTGTGCAGCGCCGCGATCAGCGCGTCCTGATCGACCATGTCGCCGCGCGCGACGTTGATCAGCCATGCGCCGGGCTTCATCGCTGCCAGTTCGTCTGCGCCGATCATCGCCGCCGTCGCATCGGTCGAGGGAGCGGCGAGGACGATCCAGTCATAGTCCGCGATGCGCGCGCGCCACTGGTCGGGCGTCAGTGTCGCGTCGCGGCCCGAACGGGTGACGCCGGTCACCGCGACCCCGAACGCCGCCAGCCGCTCCCCGATCATCCGCCCGATCGTGCCATAGCCGATGACCAGCGCGCGCGTTTCGAACAGTTCGACCTTGCCCGGCGCATCGCCCGGCCATTCGCGGCGGTCGGCGATGCGCACGACCTCGTCAAAGCGCTTGGCGGCGGCGAGAATGCCCAGCACCGCATATTCGGCGACCGCGATGGCATTGATCCCGACGCCGTTGGTCAGGATCGTGCCGCGCGCCTTGAGCAGCTCCGTGTCGAACGCGTCGATCCCGGCATAGATGGTCGACAGCCATTTGAGCCGCTCCCCCGCCGCCGCGATCTCTCCGGTCCAGCCCGGCCGATTCATGTCGACCCAGCCGATATCGGCGTCGCCGATCATCGCCAGCGCCTCCTCCCGGCTGGTGAACCAATGCGCGTCGATCCCGGCGGGCAGGCCGGGTTCGATCAGCGGGCGGGCGAGCGAGGGCAGCACGGCTTTCATGTGCGCAGGATGGCGCGATCCGCGCGCTGGAGCAATCGCGGCGCGAGAAGGTGGTTTGCGACAAATTGATACTCTTTTTGGCTGGCGCCCGGCTGCCGAAAGAGGAATGTTGATGCCGGACGATCTGGGGCGGGAGGCTCCATGCGTCCGGGGTGGGGACCGATGGACAAACTGGAATCGCCGCTGATCGCGGTGGATGAACCGCTCGCACCGCAACCGGCGGTCGCGGCCGATGTCGCGCGCGCGGGCGGCAGCTTTACCGCAGTCGGGGTCAGTGGGCTCGCGCTGGCACTGGCCGCATGCGACTCGGGCGGTGGCGGAGGCGGCGTCGTCTCGACCCCCGCCCCGACGCCGACGCCCAGCCCGACCCCGCCGCCGCCCACCGCGGCACAGGCCAGCCGTTTCCTGTCACAGGCGACGATGGGCGCAACCGCCGCCGACATCGCCGATGTCCAGGCGCGCGGCTATGACGGCTGGATCACCGCCGAATTTGCCAAGCCGCGCCCGACCAGCCTGTGGGACTGGCTGGTGAGCAAGGGCTATAACGACGCCAGCTTCGTGAACAACGAAAACGGTTTCGACAATGCGATGTGGAGCCAACTGGTCGGCGCCGGCGACCAGCTGCGCCAGCGTGTCGGAATGGCGCTGCTCGAAATGCTGGTGGTCGGCATTGGCGGGGTCAACCTCAGCTGGCGCCAGTTTTCCATGGCCGCCTATGTCGACATCCTCATGGACAATGCGTTCGGCAATTTCCGCACGCTGATCGAGCGCGTGACCTATAACGCCGCCATGGGGTCGTTCCTGACCTTCCTCGGCAACCGCAAGGCGAACACCGCCACCGGGTCGGTCCCCGACGAGAATTATGCGCGCGAACTGATGCAGCTGTTCACCATCGGCCTGGTGCGGCTGAACATGGACGGCAGCGTCGTCACCTCGGGCGGGCAACCGGTCGAAACCTATACCCCGGCGGACGTGTCGGGGCTGGCGCGGGTGTTCACCGGGCTGGTGCTCGACGGGTCGGACAATAGCATCCCCGACCGCTATCGCCGCGCGATGATCTTCAACACCGGGCAGCATGAAACCGGCGCCTCGACGTTCCTTGGAACCACTGTTCCGGCGGGGGCATCGGGTGCGGACGCGGTGCGGCAGGCGCTCGACACGATCTTCGCGCACCCCAATGTCCCGCCCTTCGTGTCGAAACAGCTGATCCAGCGGCTGGTGACCAGCAATCCCTCGGCTGCCTATATCGGACGCGTCGCGGCGAAGTTCGCCGATAACGGATCGGGCGTGCGCGGCGATATGCAGGCGGTGATCCGCGCGATCCTGATGGACAGCGAGGCGCGGACCGAGCCGACCGCGACCAGCGCGGGCAAGCTGCGCGAACCGGTCATGCGCCTGACCGGCTGGGCGCGTGCGTTCGGGGCGACCTCGAACTCGGGCAACTGGACGACCGGCGACACCAGCAACTCGACCAACCGGCTGGCGCAGTCGATGGGCCGCAGCCCGTCGGTCTTCAACTTCTTCCGCCCCGGCTACACCCCGCCCAACACCCCGATCGCCACCGCCGGGCTGGTCGCGCCGGAATTGCAGATCACCAATGAAATCAGCGTCGTCGGCTATGTGAATTACATGCAGGCGGTGGTGAACAACACGACCGATCTGCGCACCGATTACGGGTCGCTCTCGACATTGGTGGCGGACAGCGCGGCACTGGTGGACAGGATCAATTTGTGGCTCGCCGCCGGACAGCTCTCGAGCACCACGGTGACCGCGATCCGCACCGCGGTCGACAGTTCGAGCAGCAATTCAAACCGCATCGCGATCGCCGTCCTGCTGACGATGGCGTCGCCCGAATATCTGACGCTGAAGTGAGGGGCCGGGACATGGACCAGAACCAATCGCGCCGCGCCTTCCTCAAGCGCACCGCCGCGCTCGGTGCAGCGGGTGCCGCCGCGCCCTTCGTTACCCAGCTTGCCGCAATCGGCGAGGCATCCGCCGCAGTCGCCAGCGATTACAAGGCGCTGGTGTGCATCTTCCTCTATGGCGGCAATGATTACGCCAACACGCTGCCACCCTATGACAGCGCAACGCACGCCGCCTATCTCGCGCAGCGCCCGACGATCGGCCATGCGCGCGACAGCCTGACCGCGACATTGCTGAACCCGAGCAATTCGCTGGGCGGGCGGCAATTCGCGCTCGCGCCGACCATGGCGTCGCTGCTGCCTTTGTTCAACGCGGGCAAGCTTGCGCCGGTGCTCAATGTCGGCACGCTGGTGCGCCCGACGACCAAGGCGCAATATCAGGCCGCATCGGTCGCGCTGCCGCCCAAGCTGTTCAGCCATAACGACCAGCAAAGCTATTGGCAGGCATCGAGCGCGGAGGGCGCGACATCGGGCTGGGGCGGGCGGATCGGCGATCTGCTGCAAAGCGGCAACGGCACCAGCGCGCTGACCTGTATCAGCGCGTCGGGCAATGCGGTCTATCTCTCCGGCCGCAGCTCGATCCAATATGTGACCGGCACCAACGGCCCGACCGCGCTGATCAACGGCGCATCGACGCTGTTCGGATCGGCGAGTGCGGCGACCGCACTGCGCTCGATCATGGGCGGGGCGCAGGCGAACCTGATCGCCAACGAACACGCCACCGTGTCGAAACGCGCGCTCGACCTCTATGCGCAGGTCAATGGCGCGCTGGGCAGCGCCCCGGCGGCGAACTTCCCGCTCTTCCCGACCGGCAATTCGCTGGCCGACCAGCTCAAGATCGTCGCGCGGCTGATTTCGGTGTCGCAGGAGCTGGGCGCGAAGCGGCAGGTGTTTTTCGTGTCGATCGGCGGGTGGGACATGCACGACTTCCTCGTGCGCGATCACCCGACCCTGGTCGGCCGTGTCGCCGACGCGATGCGCGCCTTTTACGACACCACCAACGCGCTCGGCATCGCGGACAAGGTCACCACCTTCACCGCGTCCGATTTCGGCCGCACTCTGACCCAGAATGACGACGGCTCCGACCATGGCTGGGGCAGCATGCATTTCGTGCTGGGCGGCGCGGTGCAGGGCGGTCGCATCTACGGCACCGCCCCCGATTTCGGGCACAATACACCAAGCGACGTGGGGCAGGGGCGGCTGTTGCCGACGACCTCGGTCGATCAATATGCCGCGACGCTGGCGAGCTGGTTCGGCGTGTCGGCGGGGAATATGTCGACGGTGCTGCCGAATATCGGGAATTATTCGACGACCAATTTGGGGTTTGTTTGAGGCAGTCCGTCGCCCCGGCCTCCGCCGGGGCGACGGTTGATGTCAGAGTTCGACCTTCCAGTCCCAGCCGATCGGGTCGCCGTCCATCACCTCGACCCCTGCGCCGATCAGCTCGTCGCGGAGCGCGTCCGAGCGGGCGAAGTCCTTCGCGGCGCGGGCTTCCTTGCGCTGGGCGAGGCGCGCTTCGATCTCCGCTTCGGTCACCTGGGCGTCTGCCGGGCGGACGCGGAGGTCGGCGCGGCTGAGGTCCATCAGGTTTAGGCCGAGCGCGGTGTCGAACTGCGTCAGCGTCATCAGCCGCGCTTCCTGTCCCAATTGCTTGTCGGCGAGCAGTTCCTCTAGCACCGGCAGCGCCTTGGGGGTGTTGAGGTCGTCGGACATCGCCGCGTCGAGCCGTTCGAGATAGCTCGCGGCGTTACCGCCACCCTTGCCCTCGGCCGCGCGGAACTTCTCCGCCGCCAGCACCAGCCGCCGCAGCCGGACCAAAGCCGCCATCAGATTCTCGCCGCTGAACTCCAGCTCGCTGCGATAATGTGCCGACAGGCACATCAGGCGATAGGCGAGCGGGTGGACGCCCTTCGCAACCAGCGCGTCGAGCGTCGCGATGCCGCCCTTGGACTTCGACATTTTCCCGCCCCGATCGACGAGGAAATTGTTGTGCATCCAGATCTTCGCGCCGCTGTCGCCGCACCCGCAATGCGCCTGATTCTGCGCGATTTCATTGACGTGGTGGATCTCGCGATGGTCGATCCCGCCGGTATGGATGTCGAACGGCAGGCCGAGCAGCTCGGCGCTCATCACCGAGCATTCAAGATGCCAGCCCGGCGCGCCGCGGCCCCAGGGTGAATCCCACTCCATCTGGCGCGTCTCGCCCGGCGGGGTGGTGCGCCAGATCGCGAAGTCCTGTGGATGGCGCTTGCCCGCGACGCTCTCGATGCGGCCCTCACCGGCATCGTCCTGTCCGCCCGACAGCTTGCCGTAATCGGGCACGGTGCTGCTGTCGAAATACAGGCCGCTGTCGAGCTGGTAGCAATTCGCCTCGGCAAAGCCCTTGGCGAAGTCGATCATCTTGGCGACGTAATCGGTCGCCAGCGGCATATGATCGGGGGTGCGGATGTTGAGGTCGCGCAGGTTCCGGCGGAACACGTCCGTGTAATGGCGCGAGATATCCCATGCGCTCATGCCGCGCTTCTTCGCCGCCGCCTCCATCTTGTCCTCGCCTTCGTCGGCGTCGGAGGTCAGGTGGCCGACATCGGTGATGTTGAGGGCATGGGTGAGGGGATAGCCCTTCCACCGCAGCACGCGGCTGAGCGTATCGGTGAACACATAGGCGCGCAGATTGCCGAGATGCGGGTCGCTATAGACCGTCGGTCCGCACGAATAGACGCGCACGCCCTTGGCGGGGTCGATCGGCGCAAACGGTTCGAGCGCGCGGGTGAGGCTGTTGTAGAGGGTGAGGGGTGCCGAGGTCATGCAAGCGCCCATAGCGCGGGGGCCGGGGATGGCAAAGTGTTCGGCTGGGTCAGCCCCGGATCCGGTCGAGCACGGTGTACGCCATCACCGCAGTTGCGACCGCGGCATTGAGGCTGTCGGCTTTGCCCAGCATCGGGATCTTGACCCGCACATCGCACGCCGCGGCATAGTCGGCGGGGAGCCCCTGCGCTTCGTTGCCGGTGAGCAGGAACACCGGCGCGGCAAAATCCGGCGCGCGGTAATCGACTGCGCCCTCCAGCGCGAGCCCGACCAACTGCCCCGGCCCGGCGCGCAGCCAGGTGCGGAATTCGTCCCAGGGCGCACGCGCGATCGGGATCGTGAATAGCGCGCCCATGCTCGCGCGCACCGCCTCGACACTGAACGGATCGACGCACTCGTCGACCAGGATCAGGCCGCCTGCGCCGACTGCATCCGCGGTGCGCAGGATCGTGCCGAGATTGCCCGGATCGCGCAGCCGCTCGGCGACCAGCCAGATCGGCGCGGCGGTGCGGTCGATGCGGGCAAGGTCGGTGGGCAGCTCGGCATAGACGCCGACCACCGCGCCCGGATTGTCCTTGCCCGACAGCTTGGACAGGATGTCGCTGTCGGTCTGGATAACCTCGCCCCCCGCCGCCTCGGTCGCTGCGATCAGTTCTTGCGCCAGCGGGTGGCCGTCATGCCCCTTGGCGAAGAACAGATAGGTCGGCAGATGCCCCGCCTCCCGCGCCTCGGTCAGGATGCGCAGCCCTTCGGCCAGGAACAGCCCCTCGTCGCGACGATGCTTCTTGTCGCGCAAGCTGCGGACCCGCTTGACCAGCGGGTTGGAAAAGGCGGTTATTTCGCGGGGCATCAATCCTCGCCGAAGCGGTCCTCGACCAGCTCGACCAGCTTGAGCACCGCATCCTCGGCGCCGTCGCCGGCTGCGCTGATCGTGATCGTGTCGCCCATCGCTGCGCCCAGCATCATCAGGCCCATGATCGACGTGCCGGTCACCGCATTGCCGTCCTTTTCGACGGTCAGCTCGCACGGCTGGGACGAGGCGAGCGTCACGAATTTCGCGCTCGCCCGCGCATGCAGGCCGCGGCGGTTGCCGATCAGGACGGTGCGGCTGACCCGGCTCAAGCGGCAGCCTCGCCCAGAACCTCGGATGCGACGGTAATGTACTTGCGTCCGGCTTCCCGCGCGGCGGCGACGGCCTCGGTCACCTTCATCGTCTTGCGCGCGCCGCCCAGGCGAATCAGCATGGGCAGGTTGATGCCGGCAATCACCTCGACCTTGCCCGCCTCCAGCAGCGAAATGGCGAGGTTCGACGGCGTGCCGCCGAACAGGTCCGTCAGCAGGATCACGCCGCGCCCGTCATCGACTTCACCGATCGCGGTCGCGATATCGGCGCGGCGGCCCTCCATATCGTCGTCCGGCCCGATCGCGATCGTCGCGATGCGTTCCTGTTTGCCCACGACATGCTCCATCGCGACGACGAACTCCTCCGCGAGCCGCCCGTGCGTCACGAGTACCAGTCCAATCATGTCTTTACGCTTGTCCCATGCGGTTCATCTTGCAGCCGGCGGGCCTTCTAGCGAGTCCTGCGGCGCGGTTTGCAAGTCACGATGTGTCACCGTGGGCGAAAAACCCGCGTCGCGCAACCGGCCAGCGACGCGTTCGGCGACATGGACCGACCGATGTCTCCCGCCGGTACAGCCAAAGGCGATGGTAACATAGGATTTTCCCTCCGCCTGATAGCGGGGGAGGAGTAGCAGCAGCAGCTCCTCGATCCGCGTGATCGCTTCGGGATAGGCGCGGTCGCCGGCGACATAATCGGCGACATCGGCGTCCTTGCCGGTGCCCGGGCGCAGCGATTCGACCCAGTGCGGATTGCGCAGGAAGCGCATGTCGAGCACCAGGTCGGCACCGGTCGGCACGCCGCGCGCAAAGCCGAACGACATCACCGACACCACCGTTTCGCCAAGGCCCCGCCCGGAAAAGGTCGAGCGAATCTGTTGCGCCAGTTCGTTCGACGACAGGCTGGTCGTGTCGATCACGCGGTTCGCCCAGCGCCGCAGCGGTTGCAGCAACTCGCGTTCGCGCACGATTCCGTCGCCCGCCGGCCGGTCGAGCGCGAGCGGGTGGCGGCGGCGCGTCTCCGAATAGCGGCGCTCCAGCTCCGCGCCCGAACAGTCGAGGAACAAGGTGCCCATGTCATAGCCGCGCTCGTCGCGCAGCTTCTTGATGCGGCGCACGATACTGTCGGCGTCGAATGCGCGGGTGCGCGTGCCGATGCCGATCGCCAGCGGCCGCTCGTCGCCCTCGCTCCCTTCGGGCGGGTCGGTATCGAGCAGACGGTTGAGCAGCAGCAGGGGGAGGTTGTCGACCACCTCCCAGCCGAGATCCTCCAGCGTCCGCAGCACGGTCGATTTGCCCGCGCCTGACATGCCGGTGACCAGCAATATCTGCTTGGGCCGCCGCTTGTTCATCGCTTCAGCTCCGTCAGATGGCGCAGCGCCAGCTCGACCTTGATCGGCGCGGAGGGTTCGAGCGCGGGCAGCGCCACGACCGGTACATCGACGCCCGCGATCTTCCGGCTCTGTGGCCCCTCGGGCATACGCGGGGGATCGTCGAAAATGGTGACCAGCAGCGCTACGGCCGCGCTGTCGGTATGGGGCAGGGTGACGAGGCCGATGCCGCGCACCTCGATCTTGCCGGCGATCGTCGCCGGGGGCTTGGCATGCAGCACCCCGTCGCGCCGCGTGCAGATCGTATAGTCGTCGGCGACCAGTGCCGCGCCCCGGTCGATCAGCCGCAGCGCCAGGTCGGACTTGCCCTCGCCCGACCGCCCCTCGATCAGCACTGCACGACCATCGATCGCGACGCAGGACGCGTGCAGCGTTTCGGAAGACAGGATCGCCACGCTTCTAACTCCCCCGTACGCTCAACCCGCCTGCACGAACGGCAGCCGGACGACAAAGCGCGCGCCGCGCATGCGGTCCTCGCGCGTTTCGACCCCGATCGTCCCCTGGTGACCTTCGACGATGGTCCGCGCAATCGCAAGTCCAAGTCCCGAATGTTTGCCGAATTCCTCGCCCTCCGGCCGGTCGGTGTGGAAACGGCGGAAGATCGCCTCGCGCGCTTCTTCGGGCACTCCCGGTCCCTCATCCTCGACCCGCGCTTCCAGCATCTCGTCGGCGGCGATGATCGACAGCGCCACGGTGCCGCCGTCGGGGGAGAAGGATATGGCATTGTCGATCAAATTGGCGAACACCCGCTCCAACCGCGCGCCTTCGCCCATCACGCGCGGCATCGGCCCCATCGGCGCGTCGAAGCGCAGGCGGATGTCGCGTTCGATCCCGCGCGCGGTGCGCTGCTCGACCATCGCCGCCAGCATTGCGGACAGGTCGACCGGATCGAACTTGGCGCGGGAGAGCTGTGCGTCGAGCCGCGACGCCTCCGAAATATCGCTGATCAGCCGGTCGAGCCGCAACACATCGTCGCGCACCACCGCCAGCAACTGCGCCTGCAATTCCGGATCGCGCACCGCCATCAGGCTGTCGACGGCGGAGCGGAGCGAGGCGAGCGGGTTCTTGATCTCATGTGCCAGATCGGCGGCGAACGCCTCGGTCGCGTCGATGCGTGCACGCAAGGCGAGACTCATGTCGGACAGCGATCGGGCAAGATGCCCGATCTCGTCGCGCCGTTCGGGCAGGCGCGGCACCACCACCTCGCGCGCGCGCCCAAGCCGCACCCGCACTGCGGCACGGGCAAGGCGACGCAGCGGGCGGACGATGGTGCGCGCGAGGAACAGCGACAGGAAGATCGACAGCCCGGCGGTAAAGGCGAGCACGAGGCCCAGCCGGAACCGTTCGATCCGCACCCGCTGGGTAATGTCGCGCGCGTTGGAGCTGGTGAACACCGCCCCCTCCGGCCCATAGGGGGCGGCGGCGGTGATGACGGGCGTGCGATCGGGCGCGCGCCACACGGTCGCGCTGGATTCGCCGGTGCGCAGCGCGGCGGCAAGGTCGGGCCAGTCGAGCCCCTTGGTCGGCGCGCGCTCGCGAAACTGCTGGTCGCGATCTGCGCCCGCCACGGTGTCGATCACCGCATCGAGGAAGCGGGCTGCGCTCTGGTTCCACGGATCCTTGTCGGGATCGCGCAGCACGAAATTGTTGAGGCCAAGCGCGCGCGTATCCAGCGTCATCCGCCCCGCGCGATCGTACAGGCGGATGCGGATATCCGCCTCGCTCGCGACGCGGCGGACCAGCGCGGTGCGGTCGCTCGGCGGGGTCATCGCGACGGCCTGGGCAATCAGCCGCGCCTCACGGCTCGCCTGTTCGACGCGGCTGTCGACGATGCGTGCGCGATAGCTGTCGAGGTAGAAGAACCCGCCCGCCAGCATCACCAGCGCAAAGATGTTCACCGCCAAAATGCGCGGCGTCAGGCTGACCCGGCCGGACCAGCGCAGCGACAGGTCGCGCTCTTCCCGCGTCGTGGCGGGCCTATTCGTCGGAGAAGCGATATCCGGCGCCATAAAGCGTTTCGATGGCGTCGAATGTGGGATCGACCTGCCGGAACTTGCGGCGCACGCGCTTGATATGGCTGTCGATGGTGCGGTCATCGACGTAGATGTCGTCCTGATACGCCGCATCCATCAGCTGGTTGCGCGTCTTGACGATGCCGGGCCGCTGGGCGAGCGTTTCGAGGATCATGAACTCGGTGACGGTCAGCGTGACGTTGTCGCCCTTCCACGTCACCTTGTGCCGCGCCGGGTCCATCGTCAGCGGCCCGCGCTCGATCACCGGCTGTGCCTCGACCGCCGGTGCCTCTTCGCCTTGCGCGGTCGCCGCGACCAGCTCGGTCCGGCGCAGGATCGCGCGGATGCGGGCGATCAGCAGCCGCTGGCTGAACGGCTTGGCGATGTAATCGTCCGCGCCCATCGCCAGCCCCAGCGCCTCGTCCAGCTCGTCATCCTTGCTGGTCAGGAAGATCACCGGGATCTGGCTCTTCTCACGCAGCCGCCGCAACAGCTCGAGCCCGTCCATGCGCGGCATCTTGATGTCGAGCACCGCCAGCTCGGGCGGATTGTCGACCAGCGCCTTCAGCGCCGCCTCTCCGTCCGAATAGACACGCGTCACAAACCCCTCGGCCTGCAATGCGATCGACACGGACGTCAGGATGTTGCGGTCGTCATCGACCAGCGCAATCGTTGCGGTCATGGGCAGGGGGTAGCGGAATGTGCGGCGGGGCTCAACGGGGGAGGGGTGGAGTTGCCGGGAGCCGCACCTGTTGCCGTCGCAGCGTTACCACCGAACCAGCCGCGGAACCACAACCCGCCCCAGCGCGGCCGACACTGCGACCGGCGCGACGTGCCAAAGGCCCAGATGTCCGATCGTGTCCACCGGGCAGGACAAGCCATAGGCGAAGCTGCCCAGCGCGCCTGCGGCGACGCCGGTGTAGAATCCGGCCACATTCGGCGCGACCGGCGCGCCGCGTCGCAGCCATGCGACCAACGCTGTCGCCACCACCGCCCCGCTGGCAGTTCCGGCGAGGAAGCAGAGGGGGCCGTGCGGCGCATGAACCTGCCAGGCCAGGCTTCCGTCCAGCGCCCCGACCAACAATGCGGTGGCAGGAAGCAGCGCAAGTGCGGCGAGCAGCCAGCGGCTTCCGTCCTGCCGGGCGCCTACCCGCGGCCCTGCCATCCGTACCACGGCACGGGCAGAGGCGAGGCCGACCAGCCCGATCAGGCCGTTGGCAACGAAGAAAATTGCTGCCGCCTCACCCTCCGCCGGACCGGTCCAGAGCCCCCGCCAAAGCGCGACCAAGCCGATCGTCACGACAATCGCCAGCGCGAGCAGGGCGAGGCCGTGCACGATCCGGATCGGGCGAACGGGCTCAAGCTCTTCGGCGAGCCGGGCGATCAGGGGGGACGGCTGGCGGGTCATGGTCAATCGGCCTCTTCTACGAGCGCGGAGAGCTTTCTCAATCCGCGATGAATATTCACTTTGATCAGGCTTTCGCTCTGACCGCTGCGTTCGGCTGCCTCGGTCACGGACAGCCCCTTGATCTTGACCAGGTCGATCGCCTCGCACTGGCCTTGTGGCAGGTGGACGAACAACCGCTCCAGGCTCATCCGCGCCAGCACGGCCTCTTCTTCGCTGTCCTCAGCCGAATCCTGATCTTCCAGCGCGTCCTCGGCGGAGCGGTACACCCGGCGCAGATGGTCGATCCACCGGTAACGCGCGATGGCCGCGAGCCAGGGCAGAAAGGCCCGCGTTTCGTCCCACGTCGCGCGCTTGGCGTGCAGCGCCAGCAACACTTCCTGCACCAGATCGTCGAGCTGCGCAGGGGCGACGCGGCGGCGGAAATAGCGTTCCAGCCACAGCTGCACCTCGGTCAGCAGCACGGTATAGGCGCGGCGATCCCCCGCCTGCGAGGCGATCATCAGCCGCACGAAGCCGGCTTCATCTGCAATCATCGCGGCCCTCCCCGTCCGTTCTGCCCCGGCATCAGCCGCGTCGGCGTCGCCAGTCGCTGATGATCGCGTCGAGCGACAGCATTCCGCCGCCCCGCACGATCAGTATCCCCGCCAGCGCGACCCACAGGATGTGCGTCGCCCACCAGGCGTCAGGATAGACGAAAAGCTGGATGACGAGTGTCATTCCCAGCAATGCGGTCGCCGACAGCCGCGTGGCGAGCCCGATGAGCAACAGGGCGGGGAACAGATGCTCGGCTGCCATCGCCATCGGTGCGGCGATTTCAGGCGGCAGCGGAACCGCGCTATAGTCATTTTCGAACAGATAGCGGGTGGAGTCGCTGAGTTCGAACCAGCTCCCCTCCACCACCTTGCTGCGGCCCGCGCGCCAGAAGATTCCGGCGAGCGCGGCCCGCACCAGCAGCAGCGCAACGCCCTCTGCCGTGCGCGAGCCGACCAGCGTGACGGCCCGGTCGTACAAAGTTGCGATGCGCTGCATGTCGATATCCTGTCTGGCCTGGAGGATTAGCGCTGGACCGGGGTCAGCGAACCCTTGCCCTTGGGCGTTTCGGTCTTTTCGCACGTGCCCTTGGCGACGAGCTTCCAGGCATTGCCCTGATAATCGCGGGTCGAGGTGCCGGCGCAGCTGGTGCCAGCACCCGCCGCGCAGTCATTCTTGCCCGCCTTGGCGATGCCATAGCATTTTTCCATCTCGGGCTTTTGCGCGGCGGCGGGGGCAGTGCACAGCGCCGCAGCCATTCCGGCGGTCGCGGCAAGCCCGGCGATGCGGGCAAGGGTGGAAGCATTCATCGTCATCGTCTCCAGCATTTGGGTGATGCCGATGCATTGCATCATCGGCGCACCCCCTCATTCGCCGGGTTCGCCGCAGCAGTTACAGCGGTGCAAAAAATGTTGCGGCTGTAACCGCAGCATTGCCCGCAGCGAACTGGTCGATGTGCGCTTCCGCACGAGCCTCATTTCAAGGGAATTGGGACATGAAGACTGCAACGCGCACCGCCGCATCCATCGCCGCAACCGCCGCCGCCATCGCGCTGAGTTCGTTCTCGGCATTCGCCGCCGACACGCCCTCCGGCAGCAAGGGCCGCGCGATCGGCGCGAACGACACCGTCCATTGCTATGGCCTGCACAGCTGCAAGGGCCAGTCCGACTGCGCGACGGCCGAGCATCAGTGCAAGGGCAACAATGCCTGCAAGGGCCATGGCTTCAAGGCGATGAAGGCCGGTAAATGTCTCTCGAAGGGCGGGACGATCGGCGACCTCGGCTGATCCCTCCCCGGTCCGGCGGGCCGCCCCTGACCCCGGGCCCGCCGGACCGATTTCTCCCGCCGCCGAAGGACGACCCGATGACTTTACTGACCCCCTTTGGCGGCTTCGGCCTCGGCCTGCGCCGTGACCATTATCGCGACTTCCTGGAGGGCGAGGTCGCGGTTGATTTCGTCGAGGTGATTTCGGAAAATTTCATGGTCGATGGCGGGCGTCCGCTACGCATTCTGGAGCAGGTGCGCGACAAGCTGCCCGTGATTCTGCACGGCGTGTCGATGTCGATCGGATCGGCGCATGGCCTTGATCGCGACCATCTCGCCCGGCTGCGGACGCTGGCCGACCGGATCGACCCGCTCTGGGTGTCCGATCATCTGTGCTGGACCCGCACCAGCGCGCACAACAGCCACGATCTGCTCCCGATGCCGCTGACCCGCGCCGCGCTCGATCTGGTGTGCGACAATATCGACCGCGCGCAGGAGGGGCTGGGCCGCGCGCTGCTGTTCGAAAACCCGTCGAGCTATCTGTCCTTCCCGCAGGATGAATTCGCGGAATGGCAGTTCCTCACTGAAATGAGCCGCCGCACCGGCTGTTACCTGCTGCTCGACGTCAACAACATCTACGTCAGCGCCCACAACCACGGCTTCGACCCGCGCGACTATCTGGCGGGCATTCCCGCCGACCGGGTGCGGCAGGTGCACCTCGCCGGGCACACGCCGGGGGAGATCGTGATCGACACGCATGACCGGCCGGTCTGCGATGCCGTCTGGACGCTGTTCGCGCGGGCGATGGCGCTGCTCGGGCCGGTCGCGGTGATGATCGAGCGCGACGATGCGATCCCGCCGCTGCCTGAGCTGCTCGCTGAACTCGATCAGGCGCGCGGCCTTGCCGCGACCGCGCGGCTGGAGGCGGCGGCATGACCGCACTCGCCCAGTTGCAGGACGCGTTTCTCGCCTGTCTGCACGACGATGACGCGCCGCTGCCGCCCGGATGGGATGAATCGCGCGCCGCGGGGATGGCGGTCTATCGCAACGGCTATCGCGCGCGGCTGCTCGACGTGCTGGCTGACAGCTATGCGCGCACCGCGCGGCTGGTCGGCGCGGATGCCTTTCAGCAGGCGGCAGCGCACCATCTGATCGCGCATCCGCCATCGGCCTGGACGATCGACCGGGCAGGGGAGGGGTTCGCCGACACCTGCGCCGACCTGTTCGCCCAGGATGCCGATGTCGCCGAGCTGGCCTGGCTCGAATGGGCGATGCAATGCGCCTTTACCGCTGTCGACGATGCGCCGCTGACCCATGCCGGGTTCGCCGCCGCGACGGCGGAGTTCGATGCGGCGGATTGGGAGGAGCTCGTCCTCGTGCCGATTGCAGGCACGGCGCTGCGCCCGGTTACCCATGATCTGCCCCGGCTGTGGCGGTCGCTGTCCGACGAGTCCGATCACGCGACGGTCGAGCGGCTGGAGGCGCCCCACTGGCTGCTGGTCTGGCGCGAAGGCGAGGAAGCAGTGTTCGCCCTGCTCCCGGACCATGAGGGCGAAGCACTCAGCGCCGTGCTGAGCGGTGCGACCTTCGGCGACATCTGTGCCGGCCTGGCCGAACGCCTCCTCCCGGAAGAGGCTGCAGCGGCAGCGGGCGCGATCCTCAATCACTGGCTGGAGCTGGGGCTGATCGGGTCGGCTCGCACAACGATGCAACAGGTCAGCGTTGTCAGCGAAAAATAGCCGGTTAACGTCCGATTGACACCGGTTACTGGCGTTGACCCCCGTTTCCCGCGCTGCCTATGCGCGACTCCTACGCATACGAATGCAATGCCGTGCGGAGAGGCGCGGTGTGAGGAGAGAGACGTGACCGATCGTACCCCGAAGATCGGCCTCGACGCGCTGGGCGTCGGGGCGGACACCGCCATCCATTGGAACCTGCTGCCCGCCCAACTGGTCGAGCATGCCGTGCGCCGCGGTGAGGGCCGCCTCGCCAAGAACGGCCCGCTGGTCGTCGAAACCGGCAAGCACACCGGGCGCAGCGCCAAGGACAAGTTCATCGTCCGCGATGCGGAGACCGAGGACAGCGTGTGGTGGGGCAGCACCAATGTCGGCATGACGCCCGAGCATTTCGCGGCGCTCAAGGCCGATTTCCTGACGCACCTCGGTACCAAGGACACGCTGTTCGTCCAGGACCTGTATGGCGGGTCGCAGCCCGAGCATCGCGTCACCGTGCGCGTCGTCAACGAACTCGCCTGGCACAGCCAGTTCATCCGCACGCTGCTGGTGCGGCCCGAGGCACATGAACTGCGCGATTTCGCCGCCGAATATACCATCATCGACCTGCCGAGCTTCCGCGCCGATCCGGCGAAGCATGGCTGCCGCAGCGAGACGGTGATCGCGGTCAACCTGACCGAAAAGCTGATCCTGATCGGCGGCACTGCCTATGCCGGTGAGATGAAGAAGAGCGTGTTCGGCCTGCTCAACTATCTCCTCCCGCCGCAGGGGATCATGCCGATGCATTGTTCGGCCAATATCGGCCCGAACGGCGACACTGCGGTGTTCTTCGGCCTGTCGGGCACCGGCAAGACGACGCTGTCGGCCGATGCCAGCCGCACGCTGATCGGCGATGACGAGCATGGCTGGTCCGACACGGCAGTCTTCAATTTTGAGGGCGGCTGCTACGCCAAGATGATCAACCTGTCGGCCGAAGCCGAGCCGGAAATTTTCGCGACCACCAAGCGTTTCGGCACCGTGCTCGAAAATGTCGTGATGGACCCCGAAACGCGCGAGCTCGACTTCAACGACAACAGCCTGGCGGAGAACAGCCGCGGTTCCTACCCGCTCGACTTCATCCCGAACACGAGCGAGAAGAATCTGGGTCCGGTGCCCAAGAACATCATCTTCCTCACCGCCGACGCCTATGGCGTGCTGCCCCCGATCGCGAAGCTGACTCCGGAACAGGCGATGTACCACTTCCTCTCGGGCTACACCGCGCGTGTCGCGGGGACCGAGATCGGCGTGACCGAGCCGACCGCGACCTTCTCGACCTGTTTCGGCGCACCGTTCATGCCGCGCCACCCGTCGGTCTATGGCAATCTGCTCAAGGAGCGAATCGCCAAGGGCGGGGTCGATTGCTGGCTGGTCAACACCGGCTGGAGCGGCGGCAAGGCGACGATGCCGGGGATCAAGCGCATGCCGATCCGCGTCACCCGCGCATTGCTCAACGCCGCGCTCGACGGCAGCCTGAAGGATGCCGAGTTCCGTCAGGACCCCAATTTCGGCTTCATGGTCCCGGTCGCGGTCGGCGATATCGATCCCAACATGCTCGACCCGCGCGCCGCCTGGGCCGACAAGGGCGCGTATGACGCGACCGCCGCCAAGCTGGTCGACGAATTCGTCGCCAATTTCGCGCAGTTCGCGGATCACGTCGATGAGGGCGTGCGCCAGGCCGCACCGCAGAGCCGCAGCAAGGCGACCGAGCCCGCCTGATCTGCGACCATCCCCCGTCGGTGCGCCGGCGGGGGATGGCGCTGGCTATTTTTCGGTCTAGCGCCTATATCATGTTCATCGTCGGCACATCGCTCCGTAGGCGCCGACGGCTGAGAGACGCTTCGCGCTCCCGCTTACATGACGGGAGCCGCGCTATGGACCTCAACTACCTTCTCTATCGGCATCAGGTTTCGCTGATGCGGGCCAAGGCGTCGGATTGCGTGTGCGCGACCCGGTCGCACCGCGATCTTGCCAAGGGCTATGCCGATCGGATCCGTGTGCTGCGCAGCGCCTTTGGCGAAGAGGGTTCGCTGACGCGCGCGCCATGTTGACCCCGGCACCGCTCGAAACCAGCAAGCCGCGCACGCGCCAGTTTTTCCGTCGTAGCCATGTTCCGCTGCTCGCCCCGGCGGCGGTCGCGCGACAGGGTCGCGTGGCGACGCTCGTCTGGGAACGGCTGCGCGACAACGACGCTGTGCTCACCTTCCTCAATGCGCATGACGCGGGATTGGGCGGGCGTCCGATCGACCTCGCCATTGCTGGCGATGACGGCATCCGCGCGGTGATCGCGCGCCTCGACGAGCTGCATCCTGCGGAGTAGGATCGCGTCGGGATTCCCCATGTGAAGGAGCGACGCAGATGAGCATCCTCGACACCATTCTCGGCCAGGTCGGCGGCACCGACGGCCTCACCAATCTTGCAGCCAAGGTCGGGCTGTCGCCCGAACATGTCCAATCCGCGGTGCAGGCGCTGGCGCAGCACCACCAGATGGCCGGCGACACCGCCGAGGGCGCGGCCGCCGCGACCGACCTGCCGCTCGACAAAATGCAGGAGCTGATCACCCAGATCGGCGGCGAAGGCGCGCTCGGCAAGTTCGCGACGATGCTGCAAAACGATGGCGCGGCCGGCATCCTCGGCGCGCTCGACCGCGACGGTGACGGCAATCCGCTCAACGACCTGACCGGCTTGGCATCGGGCCTGTTCGGCAAGAAGTGACCGCGCTCCAGCCGGGAGGGGGCTACCCCTTCCGGCTGGCGATATGCCGGTCGATCACGCTTTCCAGCACGCTCATCGGCACCCCGCCGCCGAGCACCAGCGCGTCGTTGAACGCACGGAAATCGTAACGTGACCCGAGTTCGCGCTGCGCCTTCGTGCGCAGCCGGTTGATCGCGGTGTGGCCGAGCTTGTAGCCGCATGCCTGCCCCGGCCAGCTGCAATAGCGGTCGACCTCTCCGCTCACTTCCTCGACCGATGAGCCATTGGCGGTGGCGAACCATTCGATCGCCTGTTGCCGCGTCCAGCGCTTGGCATGTAGCCCGGTGTCCACCACCAGACGGCACGCGCGGAAGGCGAGGCTCTGGAGATAGCCCAGCCGCCCGACCGGATCGCTGTCATATGCCCCAAGCTCCGCACCCAATTGCTCGGCGTAGAGCGCCCAGCCCTCGCTATAGGCGTTGAACGCCAGCAGCGAGCGGACGAGCGGCAGCTTGAACGTATATTCCCCCTGCCACGCATGGCCCGGAATCCCCTCATGATAGGCGAGGGTGGCGAGGCTGTAGCGGGTGTGCAGATGCGTCGTGCGCAGGTTGAGCCAGACGCGGCCCGGCACCGTCCCGTCGATCGACCCCGCCCCGCCATAGGCACCCGGCGCGCCCGGCTCTTCGGCCAGAGGCAGGCGCTTCACCTCGACATTGCCGCGCACCAACGTGTGGAACGCCTGCGGCATCTTTGCCTTCATGTCCTCAATCGTCTTGGTCATGTAGGCGAGGATTTCCTGCCGCCCGGCGTCATTGTCGGGATAGAGGAACTTCGGATCCTTGCCGAGCGCGGTCATCCGCGCGCCGACACTGCCCTTGGAGTAGCCAAGCTTGCGGAGGATCCCGTTCATCTCCGACTGGAGCGCCTTCAGCTCCTCGCGCCCCGCCTTGTGCACCTCGTCCGGGGTCATCGTCGTGGTGGTCGCCGCCCGCAGCGCCCAGGCGTAATAGGCTTCGCCGTCGGGAAACTTCCACACGCCCGCATCGCTCGTCGCCGTGGCGCGGTGGCGCTTGAGTTCTGCGATCTGGCGGTCGAGCGCTGGGGCAATCTTGCCCGCCGCCAGCTTCGCCGCGGCCACCGCCTGATCGCCGGTCACGACCTTCTGGCCGGTGAAATTCTCGACCAGCTCCCATTTGCCGGCATCGGTGCCGCGGGTCAGCGCGATCTGACGCAGGCATTTGTCGAGCAGGAAATCGGGCGCGACGACGCCCTTGTCATAGGCGATCTTGAGCCGCTCGGTTTCGCCGTCGATCTGCCCGGCCCAGCCCTCGAACCGCGCCAGCCACGACGCCGCATCCGCCGCGCTCTCGACCTTGTGCTCGCTGTCGAGGAAGCGCGGCATGTCGAGATACGCCCCGACATTCTGGATCGCGACATAGGGGGTGTTGCGCCACCCGCCGACCGCGACATCGCCATAGCCGAACGCGAAACCGTCCAGCCCGTTCTGGAATGCGGTGCGCACGACATCGACATTGGTCTGCATCACCGGTGACAGCGCGTTGCGGTCGAGTGCGTCGAGCTGCGCGATCCGTGCGCGCAGCCCTTCGGCCACCTTCTGACGGCCCGCCATGCTGCGATCCTCGACCATCGACCGCAGATGCGCGCGCTCGCCCTTGTCGATGCCGAGTGAGGTCGCGCTCTCGGGCGAGCTGGTCAGCAACTGCTCCGCGGTCGCGCTCAGCAGTGCATCGGCCGCCGCATCCGCCGATGGCGCGCCTTTCGCGCAGGCGGGCAGGGCGGGAAATGCGGCAAGCGTTGCGGTCGAGGCAAGGAACTGGCGGCGGCTGGCGATCATGACGGCTCCGGATACGCGGGAGGGGTGGTTACGGGCGTTACCTTAGCGCCCTCCGCGCGGCATGCCAGTGGGCGCGCGTGACGACGGAATTCGTTGAGGTGAGTAAGGTATAGTCAAGCGTCATTATTTGCGATATTGTCGTGCCATGCGGGTTTATTGAAATATTGAACTATTGGGGAGTGGCAGATGCGCTATTTGTCAATTGCAATAGTTCTGTTCGCGAGCTTGATCTTCTCATTTTCACCTGGCGTCGGACAAGAGCCCAAAACCCAGCTATTCCGCGTTGCGATGGAAATTTCGGTGGACGGCGAGGTGGCAGGATCGCCAGTGGTCATTGTCGAAGCCGGCGCCAGTGCGACGATGACGAGCACGCGCGATAACGGCTATTCGGTGAAAGCAACGTTGGGAACAACCGGTGGTCTGGCAACCGCATCGATACCCTTGACTGCTGAATTGTACCGGGCCGAGAAAGGTCGGTGGGTCAAGGCTGGCGAACCCACACTCTTTGTTGTTCCCGGACGGGATGCGTCAGTTTCGATCGCGCTTCCGGATCAGCCGCTGGTGCGGTTTTCAGTAAAGATCGAGCCGACGACTCCTGGCCGATATTCCAACCTTCCCGGCTTCGGCAAAAATGCATGCACTGCCGCAAAGCTGGCGAGCTGGAAAACGTCAATGGGCAAGCCGGTAGCGGAGTTTTCCCTCGCCGCTGCTCAACGCGTGCCGCCGGAGCCCGGTCAGCGATGCTGCACGGTATGCCAGGGAGTTCGCTGCTGTTCGAATGGTCCAATCTGCTGCTCGGATCGAACACTTTGCGGGAGTGCGTCCTGCTGCGCCTGATCGCCTGCACGGGCTGCGATGCTGTGCACAGCAGGTAAGCGCGCTATTCCCCGACGCTGATCGCCGCCGCCGCGATTGCGCCCATCGCCATCAGCATGTCGATCCGACTGCGGCCCTTCCTCGCGCGGGCGGCGTGGCGGAGCAGGCTGGCGGTGCGATAGGCCTCGGCGGCGATGGCGCATTCCGGGCCCCAGCGCAGCTGCAGGAGCGATGACGCCGCGCGGTTGCGCACCAGCAGCAGGTCGACGATCCGCGACCCCGCTTCCGCCCCCATTTCGCGCTTGTATCCCGAATCGCCCGCGCCGAAATCGATGCGCTCGATCCCCAGCGCCGCCGCCTGCCCCACCAGATGCGCGGTCACCAGCTTGCCGGGGCGATAGGCGGCGAAGGCTTCGTCATAGCTGCTGGCGATGCTGTACTGGACCGGCGGAGTCAGCAGGTCGAACGAGAATGCAATGGGCCGCCCATCGACGCGCAGCACGGTGGCCATCAGCATCTGCGCCAGCACTGGGTCGCTCAGCACGCGGCGCCAGTCGGCGCGGCGCGTTTCGGACAGGAATTTGGCACCCGTGCCGTCGGTCGCGCGCCCGACCCAGCTCGCCTGTTCGATCGCGCCAAGCTCGTCGAGCAGCGCCGCGCTCCACCTGGCCCCGCGTACGGACTCGATCGTGACCGCGCCCTGTTGGTCCAGCTGCCGCGCATAATTGGCCAGCCGCCGCCGCGTCGACGCGCGCGGCCAGCCGGTCGCCGGATCGAAGTTGAACGTCTGGCCCAGCGGGCGGGACAGCACCGTCCACCCGGCCATCGCGGCGGCGCGTGAGAACAGCTGCGTCGCGGGATCGTCGGCATAGGTCGGGCCGAGCCGCCACACCTGCCCCAGCGCGCCGAGCGTCACCGGATGCTCAAGGAAGTCGGCCAGTTCTTCGGCGGTCGCATCTGCCGCGATCGGCAGCGCGCGGAATGGCCAATAGCTGCCCGGCACAGTTCGCGCACCGACCAGCGACGGGCCGAACGCGATCGTCGGGATCGCCGCCAGCGGCCTGTCATCGGCGCGCCAGGCGATCAGCGTTGCGGCGTCGCCGTCATCGACTGCACCGAACCAGGCGGCGCGCAGAAAGCGGTGCTGCGGGGACAGAAGCGGGGCCAGCGCATCGACGGCGCGATCGATGCCCGGATGCCGCGCCACCGCGACCCCGTTGCGCTGCTCCGCCCAGTCGATCCGCTCAACGTACATCGATCCGCTCCCTGATGCGCAGGGTTAGCGGCAAAATTCCTTCGATCCGGTAAGCGCGGGATCAATCGGCAGGCAGGGTCGGGACCGCCTCGATCACCACCACCCCGCCGCGCACCGCAGCGATCCGCGCCTTGGCGCCAGCGGGCAGGTCCGGGCCCTCGGCGGGCCATTCGCCGTCGCCGACGCGCACCCGGCCGCTGCCGCCGCTGATCGCATCGACCACGGTGACGCTCTGCCCGATCATCCGCGCGGCGCGGTTGTTGAGGTCGGGATCGGCGCTCGGCACCGGGTTCGCGCCGTACCAGCGCTTGCCGACCAGCACCGCGACGGTGGACCATGCGGCAAAGCTGATGAACTGCCCGATCGCCCCCAGCTCGGGGAACACCAGCGCCAGCACCCCGGTCGCCGCCGCACCGAGCGCGAGGAAGGTCAGATACACGCCCGGGATCATCAACTCGCAAATCGCGAGCAGCGCGGCGACGATCAGCCAGACAAAGCCGGCCTGGTCCGAAAGCCAGTCCATCATTCCTCCGATTGCAACGGCGACTGGCGCACGCGCTGTTGCGGCTGGGACGGCGCGGCGGGCGAATCGACCTTGCCGAATGCCTCCTTCGCCAGCTCACCGATCCCGCCCAGCGTGCCCATCAGCTGCGTCGCCTCGACCGGGAACAGGATCGTCTTGGCATTCGGGCTGGTCGCGAACTTGCCGATCGCTTCGACATATTTCTGCGCGATGAAATAGTTGAGCGACTGGGTGCCGCCATTCTCGATCGCCTGGCTGACGACCTGCGTCGCCTTCGCCTCGGCCTCGGCGGCGCGTTCGCGGGCTTCGGAGTCGCGGAACGCCGATTCCTTGCGCCCTTCTGCCTCAAGGATGCGGGCTTGTTTCTGCCCCTCGGCGCGCAGGATTTCCGACGCGCGGCTGCCTTCGGCCTCAAGGATGTTGGCGCGCTTTTCACGCTCGGCCTTCATCTGGCGGCCCATCGCGTTGACGATGTCGGCGGGCGGGCGGATGTCCTTGATCTCGACACGGGTGATCTTGACCCCCCATGGCGTCGTCGCATGATCGACCACCGACAACAGCCGCGCATTGATCTCGTCACGCTTGGACAGCGTTTCGTCGAGGTCCATCGACCCCATCACCGTGCGCAGGTTCGTCGTCGTCAGCTGGAGCAGCGCGACGTACAGGTCCGACACTTCATAGGCCGCCTTGGCCGCGTCGAGCACCTGAAAGAACACCACGCCATCGGTGGAGATCATCGCATTGTCCTTGGTGATGATTTCCTGACCCGGAATGTCGATCACCTGCTCCATCATGTTCACGCGCCGCCCAACCCGATAGAAAAAGGCGGGATAGAGGTTGAACCCCGGCGTCGCGACGGTGGTGAACCGGCCGAAATGCTCGATCGTGTAATGATAGCCCTGACGGACGATCTTGATGCTGGAAAACAGGTACAGCAGCACCAGCAGCATGAGGATGAAAAATGCGCCGACCGTGAGTTCCATGTGAATTGCCCTGTCTGTTTGCCGGATCGAGCGCGGCTGGTGCCGCTTCCCACAACAAATCAATCCTAGCATAGAGGGGCCATGAGCAAAGCGATTTACGCCCCGCCGCGCACTGCGCTGTTCCTGCCCGCATCGAACCCGCGCGCGATCGAAAAGGCCAAGGGGCTCGCCGCCGACATGATCATCCTCGACCTTGAGGACGCGGTGAAGGCGGAGGACAAGGAGGCCGCGCGCGCGGCGGTGAAGGCAGCGGAGGGCTTTGGCGACCGCCCGTTCGGCGTCCGCGTCAACGCCAAGGACAGCGAACATTGGAAGGATGACCTGAAAGCCGTCAAGAAATCCGCCGCCACCCATGTCATCCTGCCCAAGGTCGAGGCGCCGGAGGCGATCACCTATGCCGCGCTCTATGCCGACCGGCCCGTGCTGGCGATGATCGAGACGGCGGCGGGGGTGATGAATGTCGGCCCGATTGCCAGCACCACCGGCTGGGGCGTCGAGCTGGCCGGGCTGATCGTCGGCACCAACGACCTCGCCGCATCGCTGAAGCTGCCCCCCGCTGCAGGCCGCGCGCAGATGGCGCTGTCGCTGCAACTGGTCGTGCTGGCGGCGCGGGCGCGGGAATTGTGGGTGCTCGACGGCGTGTTCAACCGCCTCGACGATCCCGAGGGGCTTGCGGCCGAATGCGCTGAAGGCCGCCTGCTCGGCTTCGACGGCAAGAGTCTGATCCACCCCAACCAGATCGACATCGCCCGCGCGGCGTTCGACCCGACCGAAGCGGAGCTGGAAGAGGCACGCGCGCTGGTCGCGGCGTTCACCGGCGGCGCCGAACGCTACAAGGGTGCGATGATCGAGGAAATGCACGTCGACCGCGCCAAGGCGCTGTTGGCGCGGTTGGAGGGATAGATGGTTTTCGACCTGCGCGGAGCCTTGCTCAAAAAGGAGGAGATCGAGTCTGCCCGCCTGATGGATTTCGAGTTCCGCCTGCGCGTGCGCACCTTGCGGCTGCTGGCTGCGAACATCGGTGCCGACCCGGACGAAATGGCCCGCCGCGTGACGCTTGGCGATGACGAGACAGTGTTGCTGTCGCTCGACGGGGTCGAACCCGCAACCTTCCATGCCTGTCGGGAAGAGGCGATGCGCCAGCTGATTGTAGAGCGCGGTGACCCTGCCCCCCACAGATTGGCCTGACCCCCCCCTAGCGCGCGTCACATAGCGCGGTTACATGGGCCGCCAATCTTCGACTCAGGACATTGGCGCACCCCATGGATATCCCTCTCGGCCTCACTTTCGACGACGTCCTGCTGTACCCGGGCGAGAGCGAGGTGCTGCCGAGCATGGCGGACACCAGCACCTTCGTTACGCGGTCGCTCAAGCTCAACATCCCGATCCTCTCATCGGCGATGGACACGGTGACCGAAGCGGACATGGCGATCGTCATGGCGCAGCTCGGCGGGATCGGCGTCCTTCACCGCAATCTCGAGATCGACGAACAGGTTGAGGCGGTGCGCGCGGTCAAGCGTTTCGAAAGCGGCATGGTCGTCAACCCGATCACCATGTCGCCCACCGGCACGCTGGCCGAGGCGCAGGCGCTGATGGCGCGGCACAAGATCAGTGGCATTCCGATCACCGAAGCCGGCGGCAAGCTGGTCGGCATCCTCACCAACCGCGACGTGCGCTTTGCCGAAAATCCCGGCCAGCCGGTCAGCGAACTGATGACCCACGACAACCTCGCCACCGTCTCGATCGGGGTCGGGCAGGAGGAGGCACGCCGCCTGCTGCACCAGCGCCGGATCGAAAAGCTGCTGGTGGTGGACGAGAATTATCGCTGCGTTGGCCTGATCACCGTGAAGGACATCGAAAAGGCGGTGAACTATCCCAATGCGACCAAGGACGGCGCGGGCCGCCTGTGCGTCGCCGCCGCGACCACCGTGGGCGACAAGGGCTTCGAACGCACGGCGGCTCTGGTCGATGCCGAAGTCGACCTGATCGTCATCGACACTGCGCACGGCCACAACAAGGACGTCGCACGCGCGGTCGAGCGGGTGAAGAAGCTGTCGAACCGCGTCCAGGTGGTCGCTGGCAACGTCGCCACTGCGGCGGCCACCCGCGCGCTGATCGACGCGGGCGCGGACGGGGTGAAGGTCGGGATCGGCCCCGGCTCGATCTGCACCACCCGCGTCGTCGCGGGCGTCGGCGTGCCGCAGCTGACCGCGGTGATGGACGCTGCCAACGAAGCCGCCAAATCGGGCGTGCCGGTGATCGCCGATGGCGGCCTGCGCACCTCGGGCGACCTTGCCAAGGCGCTCGCTGCGGGTGCCTCGACCTGCATGGTCGGGTCGCTGCTGGCGGGGACCGAGGAAGCACCGGGCGAAACCTTCCTGTATCAGGGCCGCGCGTACAAATCCTATCGCGGCATGGGCAGCGTCGGCGCGATGGGCCGCGGCTCGGCCGACCGCTATTTCCAGGGCGATATCAAGGACCAGTTGAAGCTCGTCCCCGAGGGGATCGAGGGGCAGGTTGCGTTCAAGGGTCCGGCCAAGGACGTGATCCACCAGCTGATCGGCGGGATCAAGGCGGCGATGGGCTATACCGGCGCAGCGACGATCCCCGAGCTTCAGAAGAAGGGCAAGTTCGTCCGCATCACCAATGCCGGCCTGCGCGAAAGCCATGTCCATGACGTGACGATCACGCGGGAAGCACCCAACTACCCGACGCGGTAAGCGATCAGCCAGCTGATCCTCCCCCGCAAGGGGGAGGTGGCGCCGAAGGCGTCGGAGGGGGAGGACGGCGATGCCCGCTCGTCTCTTGCCGACACCCTTCCGCCCCCTCCGTCACGCTGCGCGCGCCACCTCCCCCCGGCGGGGGAGGATTGAAACGCACCCGATCCCAAAACTTTAGTCCCCCCGGGATCATTCGTTACGCCCACGCGTTGATGCTGCGGGACGGTGCATGCGCGCCGTTCCGGGGGCATGTATTGGAGCGGGCGTGACATCAACTGCGGCGCGGGCGGCGAACGTCCCGGCATTCCTGACCAATGATGGAGAGATGGGCGCGCGCATTGCCGCGTTCGATTGGGCCGCGACCAGCGTCGGGCCGATCGAACGCTGGTCGCAAAGCCTGCGCAGTATCGTCGCCTTCCTCATCAACTCGCCGGTCCCGCTGGTCATGCTGTGGGGCGAGGACGGGTATCTCATCTACAATGACGGCTATTCGCAGTTTGCCGGCGAACGTCATCCCGGCCTGCTCGGCATGAAGGTGTTGGAGGCGTGGCCCGAAGTCGCCGATCTCAACGCGCACGTCATGCGCGTCGGCCTTGCCGGCGGGACGCTCGCCTATCGCAACCACAAGCTGAAGCTCAACCGCACCGGGGTGTTCGAGGATTGCTGGCTCGACCTCGATTACTCACCGGTGTTCGACGATGACGGGCACCCTGCCGGGGTGATGGCGGTGGTGGTCGAGACGACCGAGTCGGTGCTCGCCGAACAGGCGCTGCGCAAGAGCGAGATCCAGCTGCGCCAGCTCAACGCCGAGCTCGAAAGCCGCGCCAACGAACGTGCCGCTGCGCTGGAGCAGAGCCGCACCCAGTTCCGCCTGCTGGTTCAGGGTGTCACCGACTATGCGATCTACATGCTTGATCCCAATGGCGTGGTGGCGAGCTGGAATGCCGGGGCGCAGCGGATCAAGGGCTATGCCCCCGAAGAGATTATGGGCGCGCATTTCTCGACCTTCTATCCCGACGAGGATCGCGCAGCCGGAGAGCCCGAGCGCGCGCTCGAAACCGCACGCCGCCTCGGCCGCTTTGCCGCCGAAGGGTGGCGGATGCGCAAGGGCGGCGTGCGCTTCCGCGCCAGCGTCGTGCTCGACGCGATCCATGACGATGACGGGCGGCTGATCGGCTTTGCCAAGATCACCCGCGATATCACCGAGCGCGAAGAGGCGCAGCGCGAACTGGAAGTGGCGCGTGAGGCGCTGTTTCAGGCACAGAAGATCGAGGCGATCGGCCAGCTGACGGGCGGCGTCGCGCACGACTTCAACAATCTGCTGATGGCGATCATGAGCGGCCTGACGTTGCTGCGCAAACGCCTGCCCGAGGATGATGCGCAGATCACCCGCCTGATCGACAATTCGATGCAGGCCGCCGATCGCGGTGCGGCACTGACCCAGCGGATGCTGGCCTTTGCGCGGCGGCAGGAACTCAAGAGTGAGCGGGTCGATATGCCCGCATTGGTTGCCGACATGCGCGACCTGCTCGAACGCACGATCGGGCCGTCCTGGTGGATCGAGGTGCATTTCCCCGACCATTTGCCGGCGGTGTGGGCAGATACGAACCAGCTCGAAATGGCGCTGCTCAACCTTGCGGTCAACGCGCGCGACGCGATGCCCGATGGTGGGCGCATCTGTATCGACGCGATCGAACAGGAAGTGGTCGGTGAAGTGCGCAGCCTGTCCTCGGGGCATTATGTCCGGATGACGGTGCACGATGAAGGGATGGGCATGGACGCCGCCACGCTTGCGCGGGCGACCGAACCGTTCTTCACCACCAAGGGCGTGGGCAAGGGGACGGGCCTTGGCCTGTCGATGATCCACGGCTTTGCGCGCCAGAATGGCGGGATGCTGGAAATCGAGAGCGCGCCGGGCAAGGGCACCAGCGCGCATCTCTGGCTCCCGGTCGCGGTCGAGGGTGCAGGCGCCGCGGCCCCCGCGCCCCGTCGCGAAGCTGCGCGCCGGGCAACCCGGTCGCTCGTCGTGCTGGTGGCGGATGACGATCCGCTGGTGCTGATGAACACCGCCGATCTGCTCACCGATCTGGGGCACAAGGCGATCGAGGCGGACTCAGGTATTGCCGCGCTCGACCAGCTTGAGGCGCGGGAGGATATCGCGTTGCTGATCACCGATCAGGCGATGCCCGGGATGACCGGCACCGAACTGATCGCGCGAGCACGGGCGCTGCGCCCCGAACTGCCGATCATCCTCGCCACCGGCTATGGCGAAACCCCCGCTGACGCCGCCGCGCATCTGCTCCGCCTCAACAAACCCTTCACCCAGGCCGATCTGGAGCGCGCCGTCGCAGAATCGATGCTGCAGCGGGTTTAAGACTGCCGCCACTTCCTCGCCCCTCCGTAGGAGGGGAGAGGGATGCGCAGACTTGGGTCTTGCAAAGCAAGGCCCTAGTCGGAGCTGGGAGAGGGGTGGCGGCCGCGAAGCGGACGCTCGGCGCTGCGCGCCGATCTACCCCTCTCCCAACCTTCGCTAGGCAGCAAGCTGCCAAGCTGCGGTAACCCTCTCCCCTATCAAGGGGAGAGGGAAAAAGGACGACATCATTTCGACGCAATGCGCGGGCAATTCGATCGCGCCTTGTCGAGTATCGCCGTCCCGCCTCAACCCGATGACTCGCGCTCGCTGCTCCAGCGTGCGCGCGACCGGTTCGGCACGCGCGCCGTCGCGATCGCGCTGGCGCTGCTGATCGAGCTGCTGCTGACACTGTTGTTGCTGACCCTCGCGCCCAAAATCCTGTCTCCCCCCGAAGAGACGGTGCCGATGAAGACCTTCGGCGTCAGCCCGGAACCTGAGCCAGCGCCCGAACCGCCGTCCGACGCGCGTCCTGCGGCGACCCAGCCTCAGCCGAGCACGCGTGCGCAGCCGCGCGATGCGGAAACCCCGCCGACGCCCGATCCGGTGGTCACCGATCCGCCGCCCGCCCCGCCGGTGCTGCTCGACATTCCGCTCGGCCGCATGCCGGATATCGGTGCGCTCCCGCGTCGCCCGGCCGCC